>LULO01000466.1_pt1 | contig 18960 bp, 19 predicted proteins | sample 728121 | NCBI WGS metagenome assembly LULO01 (sample SAMN03860287, study PRJNA289734) | marine metagenome | biome: seawater column; feature: ocean; material: water; isolation source: Red Sea water column Station 149 - depth 50m | place: Saudi Arabia: Red Sea | collected 2011-10-15 | depth 50 m | reverse complement strand
CGCGATTACAGTAGGCATTACCCTACGAATCACTGGAAGAATCACACGGTTTAGTGTAGCAACGTTACCGGCACTAGTTGCACCAGCTGTGGCTTGTTCTGACAAATACCTTTTAGTATTTTCAAGAACAACATCCATTGTTTTTTTCTTGTTGCCTTCTAAACCTTCAGTTAATGCGGCTTTAGTTTCGCCCCATTTTGATTCGAATAGTTCTGACATTATTCGTTTCCCCTTCTAGTTTACTGTTTGTTTTCAATACCCGCCAAATAACGAATACTGTTTAAGTCAGCATCTTCTCTAGTCTGTCTGACATCAGCTTGGTTGCCTTGTGATTCAGAAATTACTTTCTTGACACTTGCAATTGGCTTGTCATCCATGACTGCAGGAAGATACTTGTCATAAGCAGATTTAATCTTAGATGTTTGAACTGATTCTAACAACTGAGACATAACGTCTGCTTTTTCCTTGCTCAATGGTTTGAGCAATTCGGCCATCGTTTCCTTACGTTCCATCAAATCCTTGGCTCTGGAAATTTCCTGCTCCTTAGATTCAATCACCGCTTTCTTCTCTTCGTTGGCCTTCTCAGCGTCCTTTAGTTTCAAAGTAGTTTCATCAACAACTTTTAACAATCTAGCAGTCTCTGACTTCTCATTTAAGTAAGAAGCTTGATACTCACTAGCAAACGCTTCGAATATTTTCTTACCAAAGTTTACTTCTCTAGCTGAGCTGATGTCTTCTTTAAGCTGAGCAATTTCTTGCGTCATTTTCTTAGTTACTGCATCTTCTACAACTTTAGCAGATCTCTTGATGAAAGTTTCTTTCAGTTTACCTAACTGTTCTTTAGCTTCTCTCACCAATGCTACTTTGGTTTCTACTACGCCTTTTTTGTCTTCTGCGAATTCTTTAATTTCTTTAGTTAGAGCGTTTATTACAAACTCTTCTAATTTTTTAAAGTTTTCATGCACATTAGATCTGTCAGCGTGTAGTTCTTTTAACTCATTGTTAAGTTTGCTTAATACAAACTCTTCCAATTTTGCTGAATGTTTGCCTACGTTTTCTTTGTAAGCAATTTTTTCTTGAGCAAGAGCTTTTCTGTCTTCAACAAATTTAGTGATCTCTTCACTTAATTTCTCTGACATCATTTTGTCGATAGCAGTAATCATGTTACCCTTATCGTGCTCGTATCTTTTTGCAAATTCTTCTCTTAAATCTGCAGTGACTTGCTCTCTGTTTTCTTTAACTTTAGATTCCCATGCTGATTCAATTGACGCTCTTGTGTCCTCTGAAATAACACCGGATTCTACTAGTTTTGATATTGCATCTATCATTTTATTTCAAGTCCTTTATTATGTTGGTTAACGCCTCGTTGAGGTATTTCTGTGCTTTTTTATCGCCTCTAATTTCAGCCGCCATGCCCATTGCTTTCATACCACCTCTTGTGTTTAACAAGTGTTCGTATATTGGCGTTGGGTAAGCACCTGGGGCCGAAGGTTGGGCCACAACATCGACAGTGATGATTTCAAAGTCTGAAACATTACCGCCACCGTACTCTGATACGTTACCAGATCCACGGCTTGATACGCCTAGTTTCACACCTGATTCCAACATTGTTCTGACAAGTTGACCCATTGGTGTTGGCAAAATTTTCATTTTGCCGTATCCATTCGGACCGTCCATCCACATTTCAGTGATCATGTGTGAAACACGGTCCAAATTAATTTTTAAATCGTCAGGATGATCTACTTCTCCAAGAACTGAATAACCAGAACCGATCTGGTCATTAAGTGTTTTCACTGCATTTTGTATTTCATTTACAGGATACACTCTCTGATTTGCATTTTTAATGCCTCCCTGAATACAGATTCCTTTCATGTACAAATCCTTGCCGTCTTTGCCTTCGTGCAAGACCTGTACTCTGGCCTGATCATAGGTTAAGTGTTCTCTTAGATATATCGATGACATCCGACTATTCTCCTAATTTAACAATAATTGGCTTACTTGCCAGCTATTGCAGATTTGCCTGATTTGTCGCTACCGTCAGCAGTATTAGCCTTCATTTGTTTCTTGAATGAAGTACCTTTATCTTTGCCCGGTGAGTTTTCAAAACTGCCCATCTTTTCTGCAGTAGGTGCCGCACGGCCTTGTTCTTCACCGCCTTGTGCGATATTTTTGCCATTGGCTCCCATATCAGCACCACCTTTTTTAGCTACTGGAGAATCTTTTGTATCTGAATGATCGGCTGTGTCAGCTGATTTAGAAATTTTGTATTCCTTCATCGGCTTCTTTTTCATACCGTGCATTGCTTCTTTTTTCATATCTTTTTTGTCTTTATGCATTGCTTCGGTTTGTTTGCCTTCTACAGATACTTCAGCTTGAGCATCAGCCACTGGTTCTAAAGACTCATCTTTTTCTTCATCGTCTTTGTCGTCATCGCCTTTGCCAGCCATCATCTTTTCGAATTCTGCTTTTAGTTCATCTAAAGCATCTTCCAAATCTTCGACTCTCTCTTCTGTGTCACCTTCTTCAGCTCCAGCATCCATGTCTTTTTCCATTTCGTCTGCGGCTTTTTCAGCTTCACCAGTTTCGTCTGCAGATATGTCTTTGACTAATTCGTCTGTAGCATCTCCGCCTACTTCTTCGATTGACTCTTCTTCTTTGGTTTCTGCTTCGTCTGTGGCTTCGTCTTCGATTGCTACTTCCACGTCTTCACCTTCTGTAGCTTTCTCTTCCGACTCCTCTGAAGATTCAGTTTCTGTAACTTCATCTTCTTTCTTCATTTTTTTGTCATGCATACCTTCAGATGTTTCAGTTTCAGACACTTCTTCTTCTTTCATGTCTTTTTTCTTCTCATCTTTCTTGTCATGCATTGCTTCATCAACTGCTTTCTCTGATGTTGCATCTGACTCTGCTAATCCTTCGTAGATGTCTCTTGACTTCTCTACTACGATTTCATGAAATAAAGCTTCTGCTTTTTCAGTCTCTTCGTTGATTAGCAATTCTAATAATTGTTCAAATTTATTTGACATTGCACGTGCTCCTTTTGTGTATTTGCAAGGTTTGTTTTCTTATAAGTGTTATATTTAAGTCAAATGACGTGAAAGTGGTGGAAATTGGTGCCAAAACAGGCTTTTTTGCCTACTTTTGTGGAGTAATCTTATATATCTTGCAGAAATCTTCAAAATCTATGCTGTTAAAGTTTTTGAAGAAGTCAAGATCATGCGGTTTGAATGAATTTTGCCGCACCACTCTGTAAAAATCAATATTGGGATAGTCCTTCAAAACCCGCTTTGTTTGACTCATCCAGTTGCCATAGAAAGTTGCACTGTCCCTTGATCTCTTGTAGTTTCGGGTGTCTTTGAATAGATTATTGAATGAAAATTGGTTCTGTGTTTTGCCAATCACATGCCCTTGATAGTCAAATCCAAGTATGTAAATTTTGTCGTGTCCTTGGTCAGCGGCAAACTTTAGGGCAGTTGGCCCTGAGCTCCATCCCAAACTGGGCTGAAACCAATTGACGTGTTCCTTGATTACTTTGTTCTTGTTGTATTGATGATTGAAGTTTGACCACACTTGATTCTTTTTTGGGTATTCTGTGTCCGCAATCTCAAAGATCATTTTTGGATCTACCGCCACAAGTACATCGGGGTTTTCCTTCCTGTAAATGGCATTACAGGCAAATGTTTTTCCGTGCTTTTTTAGGTCCGCGATGAGTATTCCCTTACGTGATTCACCGTTCCCTAATACAAACGCTGTCTTCATTCTATTATTATAAAGTTAAATTATCGTCTGCGGCTGGTTGTCCATACATTTTTTGGACAAATTTTGCTTCTTCTTTTTGTTCAGAATCGTGTTGTTCTGAAGCTAATCTCATTTTGTTGATGTCTTTAAGAGTAAGTCTAGTTTTACGTGTATCTTCTTTATCTAATACAGAAATGTCATCCTCAGCATTATAGTTTTTTTGCTGTTCGAATCCTTGATCTGTAACTGTAAAAAATTCTTTTAGTATCATTTTTATTATTTATTTTTAAGTTGTGCCTCCGCCTCTCGTGCCACCTGCTGGTGTGCCCGGTATAGGAGGTTGTCCTGGTGTAGCTCCTGGCGTTTGTGCTGGTGGTTCACCCTGTTCAACTCCTGTTGGTTCTTCGAATTGGTCCAGATCGGATGCTATGCCTGACTGTGTTACACCGCCTGTTCTCAGTTCGGATGATTTAGTTTTTTGTTTTTGTTTTACTGCGTTTTCTTCAGCCCACATTCCTTGATTCTCGCTCATTTCTTCTTCAGTTAATCCGAGATATCTTTTCAGTGCAAATCTTTTGCTCATGTAAGGCAACTCTGCAACTTGAACAAATGTACCAACTCTTTGTTGATCCATTTCTGTCTGTCTATATTGTGCAAAGTTTTGCGGTGGATTCATTTTAATTTCAAATAGAGAGTTGTCTACGCTGTATCCTTTTTGTTTTATCCAAAGTTTAAATTCTTCGTCAAATTTTGGAGATACATTTTTTTGTAAACGCTCACAGTATTTGTTGAATCTTAATTCTTGTATGTAAGCAGTGCCGACTCTACCATCATTGTATTGTTGTTGTGAATCATCTGGTCCGGTAGGCAAGTACGAACTTGGTATTCTTAGTCCTCTAAAAAGTTTATTAGTAAAAAATTTAAGATCATCTATCTCACCTAGGTTAGTACCACCTGGTAGTGTGTCAACTTTAGATCCACGTCCTTCTGCTGTCTGTGGAAAGAAGTAGTCTTCATTTATCGACATTGGATTATATGTGGCATCAACATAGTTTACACCACCTGACGTACTTGGAATACGTCTCTGGTTTATTTCATTTTTCACCCTTTCAACAAACTGCATTGCCAAGTGTGTTGGCATATTTCCTACATCGATATAAAACACTCTTCTTTCAGGTGCCCTTTGTACTCTGTAAATTATGATTGCGTCTTCTAATAATTCTTTTTGTTTGTAAACTTTGAAAACTTGTTCAAGTACTGATTGTCCGAATGGAAATAAATTATCTAATCCATCGCTCATGGATATGTGAACAACGTGTTCGGCGTTGATAGCATACTGGTTCATTGTTCTATAGAATCTACCACCCTGTCCTGCTGTGCCGGCGTTGGCCATCGTGTAACCTTGTCCACCACCTGCGTAGTTTTGTTGATAAGTTCCGCCTGTTGTACCACCTCCGCCATAAACTTGGTTTGGCGTAATCTGTGTAGCACTTAATCTTTGTAAATTTGGATTGATGTCTCTGACAACATACTGCTCTGGCTTTTTGCCATCTGACTCATTTACAACTATTCTGTCTACTTTGGCTGGATCGATATACAACCATCTTGTTGTTTCGGGATCTCTAACAAAGAAACAGTCACCATATTTCAATGTGTTTCTGAATATTCTGAAAACTCTTTTTGCAAACTGATTTCCTTTTGTCCATTGTTGTAATGCTTTCTTTAATAACTTAACTTCAGAATCAGTAGTGTCACCTTTGAACACAATATCAAACGGAGTTTCATTTTCTTTGTTTGCCTGTGTGCAAAATTCAGCTAGGATATCAAGAGCGGCGTTTACTTCCGAATCCGAATCCATTTGATCATATTGAAAATATCTCTGTATCCTGTTTGGATGACCTGTGTACACATCTGGAAGATATGAACTGTAATTTCTCTTTGCGAAGTTAGGTGATGAATCCCCTGATATGGGAGACGGTGCATCTTTAAAATATTTTTTCCAAGACATATTGTTTACTATTATACAAGATTACTGTTCATGTTTGCAAGTCTTCTTTCTCTCAACTGTGGTCAAAATATTGGCCGGCTCTGCTGGTAATCCTGTTGCTCCAACTGTTCCTACTTGTCTCGAACTTACTAATTCACCTAATTGTTGTCCTAATATTCCACCAATGGTTGTTCCTAAGGCGATACCAAGAGGTCCACCTATGGCTCCGATACTTCCTCCAATAATTCTTCCACCAACGGCACCCGCGGCCGCTCCTGCTAATCCACCTACACCAGATGCTCTTTCACCTGGATCGTCACTGAACGCTTTTCCTAAAGACTGAAGCACTGTTAAGGCCGCGGCAATACCTGCCACTGCTACGCCTAATGTTCTTAATGTTCTTAACAATGGACCTAGTATACCCCTGAAGGCGGCACCGAAACCTCTTGGTCCAAACATTCCTAGTCTCACTCCTGTTGCGATAATACCGACCTGTGCGGCATATTCAAACAAGTATTTGCCTGCAAGTCCGGTTATGACCGCGGCACCAACAAGTCCTGGTGCTTCTCTTGATAAAAAGTTTATTGCGTTATTGGCCTGATTGATTGCTCCTGTGGTTCCATTTAACAATGTTGTTAGACCTGGAGCCAATGCTTGAAGTACATTGGTCTGTAAGCCCTGGAACTGGGCAGATAGTTGCCTGAATGATTCTTGGGTGGTTGTTATTGAAGCTGTTAAGTTTTCAACGTCAAGCCTTTGTTGTTCGGTAAGTTCCGATAGGTCTGCAAATCTTCTATTGAATATTGTTAATGCATTACCAACTTCACCTATGACTCCACCTGCCCTTAAAACTTCAGGACTGAAATTATTTAAAAATCCTTTCGAACTATTTTCAAGTGCCCTTGTGAATTGGACAGTGTTTATTTCTCCATTCTTTAAGGCTAAAATATTATCAAGTAGGCCATCTGTGGTTCCCACTAAAGTTTGTTCAAATTCGCCAAGTGGGAATCCTGTTGCAAGAATATTTTTTACTGCGTCACCAACAGCAGGATTTAGACCAGTTAGGCCTGCGACCAAAGTTTGTTGGGCGTTTGCCTGTTCTACTGTCAAACCTCGTAAGTAAGTTTGGAACACTGCGTCATCGCTTTGAGCCTTGACTGCTTCGTTCAGCTGTTCTCTTTGTATTCCTGTAAGTTTTGCAATTTTATCAATTTCTATTCCATAATTCTGTAAAGCCGCCGTGGCCGCATTTTGGTCCTGGAATTGATTTCTGTTTTGTATTCTCTGAATTTCTAGGAAAGTACCCAAGAAGTCATTAAGTTGTTCCGTGGTCAATCCAAGTCCAGCAAAGGTCGGCACAAGTTCTGATCTGACTTGTCTTGTCAAATTTGATAATTGTGCTGTGCCTTGGTTCACCGAACCAAACAGTCCTGCCAGTGTGCTGGCATTTGAAGAAAGCAGATCAGTAAATTCAAGTAACGGTAAAAATGCTTCTCGACTTGCTATTCTAAGATTAATTAAACTTTGGTTAAAATCAGCACCAACACTGGCCAATGATCTAAAATTGTCAACGTTGAAGTCTAAACTTCTTCCAAGATCCGTTATGGCCTGTCCGGCAAACGGAAAGTTTTGCACTGTGTCAGAGAAGAACGCTATCCTGTCTGTGCCTGTTGTGGCCGCATCACCAAGAGCGAAAAAACTGTTCTTTAGTTTTTGGCTGGTTGTTCGAATGTCCTCTTGCATCTTGGCCGCCACAGACATTGCTTTGGCTAATTTTTCAACTTCGCCTGCAAGAGATTTCAGCTTGTCTTTACCGTCCTTGGATGTGTTGGCAAGTTTTTTAAGTTCATCGCCCAGCCTTTCCACATCTCTGAATTTTAAATTACCACGTGATGCCTGTCTACGCAGTTCTACCAACAAAGCACGTATGCTTTTGTTGTTTTCATCCGTTGATTCTTCTATCCGTCTTATTAAATCTTCATCCATTTTTGGCACCAATATATGCGTATATAAATATAGACATATATACTCAAATTGTGTTATATTTATAGAACTAAAATATGGTAGAAAATAGCAACCCTTTAAACAAGTATTACAGACAACCGTCCATCTACATATCTTTGCCAAGCAAAGGCGTGTACTATTCGGACCAAGTTTATCGTGCAACGGAGACAGGAGAGATACCTGTGATGCCGATGACAGCCAAGGATGAAATGACCTTCAAAACTCCAGACGCCATGATCACTGGTCAGGCAACTGTGGACGTGATAAAGAGCTGTTGTCCAAACATCTTGGACCCATGGCAGTTGGTCAACTACGACATGGACACGATTTTGATTGCCATAAGGATTGCAACCTACGGAGAGACCATGGACATCAACGCCAAGGTTCCTGTGGTCAACGTTAAGAACGTTGACATCAAAAATGAATTCAAGACAGACAACGGATTTACTTTCACTGTGAAACCTTTGACGTACAAAGAGATCACATACACACAGACCAAAACGTTCGAACAGCAGAAGGCGGTGGCACAGAGCACACAGCCTGGAGTGCAGATGACCGAGGAACAAAAAACACAGAGATACGCACAGGCCTACAAGGCATTGACCGATCTCAATTTCCAGATGTTGAGCAACAGTTTTTCCAAAATACAGACACCCGACGGCAACACGGTGACTGACAACAAACAGATCACGGATTTCTTGACCAACGCTGACAGCAAGTTTGTGAACGGCGTGCAGGACCAAATGATCCTGCTGAGAAATCAAGCACAGATCAAACCAATGAGAATGAAGTCCTCAGAAGAGCAGATCAAGAAAGGTGCTCCTGCCACGTTCGACGTGCCAGTGACTTTTGACAACTCAAATTTTTTCGTATAAGACTTTTGGCACTCTCGGATTCTGAAATAGTGAAATACCTAAAGGACATGGATTCGGAGATCAAGAACCTGAAACACGAACTTTTGAAAATAACCTGGTATATGCGAGGCGGCGTTACTTACCAAGAAGCACTCAATATGAGCATAGATGAGCGTAAAATTGTTGGTAATATAGTCAAAGACAATTTGGAAACTACCAAAAAATCAGGTAGAGATTTCTTCTAGAGATGCTATAATCATTAACATATACTTTAATGACTCAAATCAACCTATATAATTAATATCACTTATGTCGAATAAAGATCTCGTCAGAGAACTTAAATCCACCATAAAAGAGCTGTCCGAAGAAAAGGACGACCTGAACGTTAAACTGCGTACAAAAGAAAGTCGTATCAAGCAGATCCTTATACAGTTGGAACAGAGTGTGGAAGATGTTAATTCGTGCGGCAAAAAGATCCGCGAACAAGAAGACGAAATAAAAGAACTCAAAAGCAAAGTAGAAAAAGTCAACGGCAAGTAGTCGCTGGGAGATGTGCTCTGCACATCTAAAACTCGCTAACGCTCGTTTTGTTTTCCTATGTGCGCCTCCTGTGGCAGATGAGCAGTCACAATTCGGCTATTGCTAGCCGAATCTCCTGTGGCGAGTTCACAGTCACCATGCATCGCTGTCGTAACTGGGCGGTTGTGCTGTACCCATTAGCTAATTCATCCAACGCGAGCCTGCAATACCTTTGCATGATATTTTATTGCAGACCTGAGGTTGCTGTTTCTCAGAGCCTCATCATTTGCCTGTTGCATCAAGGGATTCACCTGTCGCTGTTCAGCCGCATTTCCCTGCTCACTGTTATTATGGATGCTATGTTCGCCTATGTGTGTTTTTTAAATTGAGTTGATACGTGCCTATCACTGTTATATATACAAGCCTCAAAAAGATCAAGAGATCATTTGAGTCAATTTGGTATTTTCGCTTTTACGCTCCGCTATTTTCTAAAATTACGCAAAGAAAAAAAAGACGCTTACGCACCTAATTTAAATATTACGCAACATGACTTGGCTGTACCAACAACAACCTATCGAACAACTCCCCGACGATTGTGTGGGCTTTGTGTATGAAATTACCAATTTAAGTTCCGGCAGGAAATACATAGGCAAAAAGTTAGCCAAGTTCAAAAGATCCAGGCCACCGTTGAAAGGCAGAAAGAACAAAAGACGTTACAAAGTAGAAAGTGATTGGAAAGATTATTATGGATCCAATGAGGACCTATTGCTAGATAAACAAAAATTAGGAGCTGATAAGTTCAAGCGTGAAATATTGTTCTTTTGTAAAAGCAAAGGTGAAACAAATTACATAGAGGCCAGAGAGCAATTTAGTAGAAAAGTTCTGGAGTCAGATCAGTACTACAACGGCCATATCAGAGTGCGTGTCCACGGAAACGTTATAAAAGGAAAAGCCTCCACTTAAAAAGCAGAGGCTTATAATTGAAAAATGTAGAAACAACTACGCGGCTTTGGCGGCGTTTTTTGCTTCTTGTATTTCTTTTCTTCTTGCCTTGATCAATTTAGAAAGATTTGCTAGGGCTTTTCTGGCTCTGGTTGCAGATGCCTTTACGCCTTTCTCAACAAACTTAGAATTTTCTTCTGAGTATGTCTGTATTTCTGTCATGATCGATTCATGTGTTTGTGACATATCTATTTGTCCTTCCTTTATCGTACGATATAATTAATTAACGTATGTTCAATTTAAGCACGAAAGAAGTGGTTTTGTCAATAGCAAATGCTCCAGTTATTAGAGAAAAGCAATTTGTTTACCAACATTACAATAATTTTTTTGGTAATTCAGACATAGCCGAAGAAAATTTTGGAAATTTAAAATTTGAGAAACTGGAGAATCAAGAAAAATATCCGAGACAAAGATTATCATACAATGAAAAGTTTTCAAAACAACTACAAATATTTTTTATGAATAGGGCAATAACATCTGCTTTGGAGGAACAATATAAAACAAATTTAAAATTTGATAGTGTCGACTTATGGATAGACAATAAAAATTATTTTTTAAAACCTCACGTTGATAATAATTCTATAAAATTAAGTTTACAAATATATCTTGGAGAGGACCAACCTGGCACTTGCTTGTTTGAAAATCAGCAGGATAAAGATCCTTTATATGTTTTTAATTTTAAAAATAATTGTGGCTACTCAATGCTTTTAGATGACAGTTCATACCACGGGCTAGAATATCCTGTAAAGCGGGACGGTCGTACAAGTCTTTATGTGAGATACAATTAAATTACAATTTCAACGTCATTGGCATAATTTGTAAATCCATTTTCTTTGACCACTTTCAATACAGAATCTACTCTGCTAACCAATTCGTCTTTGTGAGATATTAGAAATATATTTTTGTTTTGCGTCCTTGCCATATCTTTCAACACAGCCATGGACGATTCTACACCGGATGTGTCCATTCCTGCGTCGATCAGTTCATCGATAAACAATAAATTAATTTGTTGATACAAGCTCTCCCATACGTCTCTGAATGCCCAACTTAAACTTAAAATTAATCTGTTTCTTTCGCCTCTACTCAAATTATCAAAATCAAGTTCACGTCCAAGTTCCTCGATCTGCACTGTGAGATCAGGTTGGAAAACCACTGTGTGTGGAAGTTTTACTTTGTTCAGATACATCGCCAATCTTTGATTCAAGTAAGTTAAGTTTTGTTCTATAATTTTTGTCCTTAAAAAACTGTCTTTAGCTGTTAAAAGTTTATATAAAAATTCTTGGTGTCTGTATAGATCTTCAAGTTCGTTAGCCTTGACATAATCCACTTTTTGCAATGCACTCTTGTTTAGTTCTGTAATTTGTTCTTCATAAGGATTATCTTTAGTTTCTGTTTGTTTTAGTTGTCTTTTCAAATCATTGACACTTTCTTTATGATTGTATGCTTCATCTATACTGTCGTAATACGTGTCAGGAATCTGGCCAAGATCGCCGATCTTATCAATTTGTTCTTGTATCTTTGTAAGATCATTTTTTAATTTATTACTGTAATCTTCACCTTCGGTCAGGATAACCTTCAATTTATCAAACAGATGTGCGTGTTTTTCATCATTTAATTCTTGTTCACAAGTTGGACATTTTGCATCTTTGGCGTATTCAATATCACTTTTTGTTTTTTCTACATTTGATTCTGCTTTTGTAAGACTATCCTCGTGATATGCTTTTTCTTTTTGTAAACTTGCCAATGCCTTTGTGTCTTCTTGGTGTTTGGCCAGCTTTTTATGAGCTTCTATTTCATTTTTTATATTGACCTTTTCAAGTTCCGCGATAGCATCTTGAAACTTTTCAGTGTCTTGATCTTTCTGTCTCTGCCAAGCCGTGCTTTTTAGTTTTATTGTTTTGATCGATTGTTCAATCTTTTCATTACTGTGCAGTATTGAATCTATCCTGTACTTCTCACTCATAAGTTCTTCTTTGGTGCTTCGCATTTGATTTTTTAACAAGTCTGCTTTTTCCGATAGGATTGTTATGCCAAGCAGTTGTTCAATTATTTCTCTTTGTTCGGCTTGTTTAGTTGCCAAAAACGGCTGACTGTAAGTGTTTAAAGCGAGTATGTTTTTAAACATGGCATGAGTCATGCCCAGCAGTTTGTTTATCTCCTGTTGTGTTTCTCTGTTCTCGCCTTGTGCTTCATTGCTTTGATCTTCTTGTTGAACAGTGTTGATATAAAATTTTAACACCTGCGGCTTTCTTCCACGTTCAATTGTGTAAGTTACATCATTTTTTATAAAACTAATGCTAACCAACATATCTTTGTTGTTAGTTTTGTTGACAAGGTTGTCTTTTCTTATTTGGGTAAGTGCGTCACCAAAAAATGCGTAGCTAATTGCATTTATTATTGTTGTTTTTCCTGTTCCATTTCTTGCTCCAGCATCATCTCCGCCCAGGTCCATGTTTTCACCAATAACCAAAACAAGATTTTTGCCTTCGAAGTTTATGGCTTGTGTTTGGTTACCAACCGATAGGAAGTTTTTTACTGTGAGTGTCTTAATTTTTAACATCTAAATTTTGATATATTGCCATTAATATTTTTTTATCGTATGTCTGTGATTCAACGCTTTCAAGTTGCTTCACAACAATTTGATCCACACTGTCAAATTTTTCCACAGTAGCAGTTGTTTGTGTCGCTTGATCAAGTTGTTCTGGTATTAGTTGTAGTTCACGTAGTTTGTATTTGTCAATAAATGTTTCTCTTATAAAGTTTGCTTCTTCGTAGGATATTTTGATGTCCAGTGTCACTCTCACATACATCTTCGGCTGTAGTAATGATTCTGGATCAGCCAACAGTTGACTAATTTTGTAGTTTCTATATCTTGGCATCTCCGGCCAGTTTATATACTTTGGTTTGCCACCATATTCCAATATCATCATGCCACGCTCATCATCACCTGCATCTGCGTAATTGTGTGGAAAAGCGTTGCCCATGTAACTGATGTTGTTTCTAATTTGTCTTTTATGGAAGTGTCCAGTAAAAACATATTCTTGGTTTACGAAATGTTCAGCTTTGATACCACCCACATCAGGCATATCAACCATGGCATTCATTTTAAAATAAGGTAGTTCGAAGTGTCCAAACATATATCTTTGTTTCATTTGTGGAATGCGTTTCCATTCGTCTTGGACAATCCATGGAACTATTGCAACGTCTTCTGTCTCTATCCAATCATTTACAAGGTGAACATTTGGTATGTTTCTCACGAACTCCATTGAGTTGATTTCTCTTTTATCTCTGTAAAACAAGTCATGGTTGCCCATTATGACGTAAGTTTTTTCAAATGCCTTTCCTAATCTCTCCATGTTTGACACAGTGTAGTTCATTGTGGAAACATTGGTAGAGGATCTGTGATGGTGCCAATCTCCCAAAAATATACAAGTTTCGCAGTCGTGTGCCTTGGCTTGTTCCATGAACCAATATATAAAGGCTTCACAATCATCGTTGTGTATTCTTGAATTGCCTTTCATACCAAAGTGTATGTCAGTAAAGCAGGCCGCCTTTTTGAAAAATGCCATTATTTTCTTACTTCCTTGTATTTCAAAAGTGAGTAATCTTTCTCTCCAGTCTTTTTGAAATGTTTGTTAAAAAGAGCCATTGATTTTTTTGTTGCAACTTTGACAGGTGCACGTTGATTTTTCAATTGTTGGTTTTGCCTTTTAATTAAATCTTGCATTTGTCTAGTCATCGAAGGCATCAGATTGTTTTGTTCCATTATGTCGTCTCTGATGTTTTGATTTTTCTTTTCGATGTTTAGTATTCTTGTAAAACTGTTTGTTATCGCCGCTGTATAATATGCAAATGGATTTTCTGATTTGGACTCATCAAATTGCAAACCAATCTGTGATAGTTGCATCAGTGCCTGTGATTGCATTTCATCATTGTAAGTGTATCCACGCCAGTTGGATCTTGTGCCGTATCTTTCACACAGCTTCATATACATTTTGGCTAGTTCGTTTGTGATTTTTCCGTGTGTTATAGAAAAGTATCCGTTGTTCATACCACCAATCCAGTGACTTTTACCCACACATTTTAATTTACCTTTGTTGTCTAGTCGGTAGTGTTGAAATGGTGGAAAGTTCACTTTGGTGTGTCTGTCGGCAACAGTTTTTGGATTGCTTTTTCTTTCTAAGTCCTCTGGTATGTGATCAAAACTCATCACCCGAAACACCAAGTCAGTTTTGTCAATTTTTCTCGGGGACACTTCAAAGTCCGCCATTTTCAATTTGTGTTTCCTGCTCATTTTGGACTTGGCTTCTTCCCAGGCCTGTTGCGTCAATCTTTTGGCACGTGCTTTTCTGGCCTGTGCGATGGCGCTGGCATTTATTTTTTTAACATCTTTCACAATCAAATCATATTGATCATCGCCTGTGTTGACGTATGAACAAAACGTATTTTTACTCTGATGTATTTCCTTCAGCAGATCACGGTTGTTTAAGTAGTTTACTCTTTTCATAATTCAAATTTCAGTTAGATTGACCACAAACAGGTCTGTTGGAAATCGTGCCGTATGGGGAATAAAGTGCGCCTATTTAAATGCCTATAAATATTGTTTGATTATACGATATTTGTTATGGCATTTCAACCTTTAAGTAAAGACCCTAATCAAACACTTGGCAACGCAGTAGGCCGTACGGCTCGTAATGTCTTTAACAGAACACTGGGCCGACTGTTTGGAGCTGGGCTAGGACGTGGCGCCGAGTCAGTTCTTGGAAACCAAAGGGCCACAGCACGATGGAGTAACCGTAATGGGCAAACAGATTGGCGTGTGAAACTTACCATTCCATCTGAAAGCGTTCAATTACAAAAATTATTTTTTGATCTAGGTAACACTACTGATTCACCTATCAATTACAATCTAATGAAACCATTGGCTGACACAGGCGGATTGATATTTCCGATCACTCCTTCTGTGATTATACAGCACCAGGCAAATTACAGTCAGTTGGCAACAACTCATGCAAACTATCCTTACTATGCATACCAGAATTCAGAGCCAGCAAACCTAACAGTGGTTGCAGAATTTCCTGTGCAAAATCAACAGGACGCCGAGTATTGGGTAGCGGCAATACATTTTTTAAGATCAGTAACAAAAATGTTTTTTGGTGGAGACGAAGCAACAAAAGGCAATCCGCCACCAATATTAAAATTCAATGGTTACGGGAATCATGTTTTCAAAAACGTGCCAGTGATTGTGACTAACTTTACTTGTGAACTAAGATCAGATGTTGACTACATTTCAACAACACAAAATCAAACTTTTGATAGATCACAAAGAGCCCTACAGCAAGAAGGAGTTCTAAGAACGTTCACAGCAGACAGTCATATTCCAGAGACTTGGGCACCAAGTCTTTCAACCATAACAGTGCAGATACAACCAGTGTACTCAAGAGACTCTGTGAAAAACTTCTCCATGAAGAAATTTGTGAGAGGTGAGTTATACAACCAAGGTGGTGGAAATAATTCGGAAGGAGTTGGATTCATTTAATGGCTGACTATTCAAACACATCACCCTATTTTTCAACACCTCAAAACAATATTGGCATGGGTATTTTCAGACCCAGAACAATTACAGCAGACGACGATGATGTAAGTTACACAATAGATCAAATATATGCTTATAGACCCGACCTATTAGCTTTTGACTTGTATGGATCACCAAGACTTTGGTGGGTGTTTGCTCAAAGGAACCCCGACGCTATTGAAGATCCTATATATGATTTTGCTCCAGGTGTGACAATACAGTTGCCAAAGTTGAGTAATTTAAAATCAGATTTAGGAATCTAAGATGGTAGATTTCACAAATCCTACAACCAGAAATAACACTGCAGATCCTACATTAAGGGTCAACGCATCAACACAGGAAAATCTTTTAAGGACAAATAAACTCCACAAGTTCGCCAGCTACAACTATGTGTTGACACTGAGCGGAATAGACAGGGGACAAATAGCTGATCCCGAAAATATTCCAACCGACGAATTGCATGACATCATTGCTAGAACAGGTGGCATAGGCATAAACAATCCAACCAGGAACTATGCGGGAACCAAGGGCATATCCGGAAAGACAGGCGATGGAATAGGAATGGATGAAGTTTACAGTAACAAACTTAACACAAAACAAAAACAATCAATAGCTCAATCCAGAGCGATACTGATACAAAACAGAGATTTATATTTCAATAGTGTTGTCATCAACAGTGTGGCCAGGCCCAACGAAGAACGTAAGTTGATGAATTTTACAAAAATAGAAATGAATTTGGAAGAGCCCAACGGCATAACATTCTGGGAGAAATGCAGGGCCGCCGCTTATAATTGTGGCTATGTTAATCACGTCAACGCACCTTTCCTGATTACTATAGAATTTAAAGGCTACGACAGCAATGGCAAAATGGTTCCAAGCGGAATACCAAGACGTGCTTATCCGGTCAAACTTGTTAATTCTAGTTTGAGCATGGGTGCAGGTGGAACAACTTATTCTGTGACCGCTGTGCCATGGACGGAGTTTGGAATGCAGAATGCTTTCTTGTATACACGTTCAAAAGTCACTGCAACAGCAGGACTGCGTTCTTTGTCAGACCAACTCAGATTATTAGCGGAAGATCTTGTCAAAGAACAAGTGGACAACGAAGTTAAACCTAAATTAAGAGAATTTCCTGACAAATATATTATTACAGCAGATCCTGACATTGGTTTATTACAATCTCCTGACGGAACAAATGAATATCCGATGAGTGGATTTTTAAAGAATCCCGATAGGCTCAACAGAATTGAATTTAATAAAAATACAAGTATTGTGCAAGGGTTGATAGACTATATCAGGCAGTTCGACAAATATTCAAAAATTGATGACATAATTTTGAAAAAAGTAAACAGCTTTTCGGACAAAGGTGGAGGGCGTATTCCCGAAGACGATCAGTTCGTTGACTGGTTTAAAATAATAACATCGGTTGATCCGGGCGGCGAATTTGATAATATTTTAAAAACTGAAACAAGAACAATAAGGTTTCATGTCAAAAGTTTCAAACTACACATTTTGAATTTTATCAGAGCCGGATACGGTTACACATTTGATTATAGTAAGGCCATAAAGAAAAAATTTGATTACATATACACCGGAAACAATTTGGACATTCTTGATCTAAGTGTTGATTACAATGCTTCATACTATCAAGCCATACTACGTGACAGCACAGCCAAACAAAGTATATTTTCACGTATAGTCACTAAAATTAAAAATATAACAGGCACAAAGACTTTTGAAAACGATCCACTTTTGCCATTGCACAAGTACATCACCACGTTAAAGTCCGGAAAGGCCAGCGTCCACGGCAACGATCCATCCAACGAGGAGGCTGATCTACAATATGATTATTTGGTCAATCCAAGAGCAGACATGGTGCAAGTGGACATGAAAATAATGGGTGATCCCGATTTCCTCGGGCAGGACTATGCCATTCCAATGAAGCTTGAACAAAGTAGTGAGGTAAGAGCGGCTATAGGAAGAAATTTGTATGACGAAAAAGCAGGTTGTTACAATTTTGATAACGGTGAAGTGATAGTCGGATTAAATTTTAAATTTCCTGCTGACTTTGATGAAGGCACAGGACTTTACGTGTTTCAAAAAGAAAACACTCCACAGTTTACTGGCTTATATAGAATTATACAAGTTGAATCCAGATTGGAAAATGGCCAATTTACACAAGTGCTGAATATGGTTAGATGTAATGGCCAACAACAGGTTTCAAGTAGCATTAGGAAAACAATTGAAAAGGATTCTATACCTATAGAGAGAATTGAAAAAGTGTACACAGGAGGAGAGGCAGGCACCGCAGGTAGTTTGGGCGGTGAGACTGAGATAGAATAATGGGGATTAACACAAGTTACGGATCAAGTAAAAATTTACAGGACGACAACGATTACGTTAATGTTGACTCCGGTCCTTACGTGGGCTTTGTAAAGAAGAATGACGATCCAACAAAAATGGGCAGATTGGGAGTTTATATTCCGGCCATACACGGCGCCGACAATGCCAGTGCAGAAAATTTAGTGTATTGCCAGTACCTTTCACCATTCTATGGAATAAAAACAGATCAAAATTTAAAACCAGCGGCAAATAGTTACAATTACAGTCAGAACAGTTACGGAATGTGGACAACTCCTCCGGACATTGATACAAGGGTTCTGGTAATTTTTGCCGAAGGCAAGATCACAAAAGCATTTTGGATTGGATGCATACAGGAACCATATCAAAACAACATGGTGCCCGACTTCCCAAAAGGGTTTAATCCATTATATCAAAAAAACAATGAAGCCGCGGGCATAACTAGAAAAACTTTTGGTACACAAGTTACGCCATCAGGAAATTTCAACTCCGCATCTTTAACATCAGGAAACCCTAACAGTTTGGATCTTGAATTCAAGCCGGTACACCCGCAGGCTGAAAACTTACGTGAACAAGGCCTTATCAAAGATGATTCCAGAGGCTTAACAACCTCCAGTGCTAGAAGAGAATCTCCTTCGAATGTATTTGGCATAAGCACACCTGGGCCAATCGACGGGCGTTCGACTCATAGAGCAAAAGTTGGTCCAAAGAACACTGAAGAGATAAAAAATGTTAGCAGAGGTGTTGGCCATGTGTTTGTGATGGACGACGGTGACGCCAATCAAGAAAATCAATTAGTAAGACTTAGAACAAGTTCTGGACACCAATTATTGATGAACGACAGTGCTGGAGTTGTATACCTGGCCAATGGGCAAGGTACAGTATGGATGGAGTTTAGCAACAATGGTATGGTAGATGTT
>LULO01000491.1_pt1 | contig 18981 bp, 16 predicted proteins | sample 728121 | NCBI WGS metagenome assembly LULO01 (sample SAMN03860287, study PRJNA289734) | marine metagenome | biome: seawater column; feature: ocean; material: water; isolation source: Red Sea water column Station 149 - depth 50m | place: Saudi Arabia: Red Sea | collected 2011-10-15 | depth 50 m | reverse complement strand
AGCCTCTGGATCATCACCGTTAACGTGAATTATTGGCGCTTCAACCATTTTAGCAATATCTGATGGGTGAGGTGAAGATCTTGCAAATCTTGGACTAGTCGTAAATCCAATTTGGTTATTTACAATTATATGAATTGTTCCACCAGTATTATGACCTGGTAAACCAGACATGGCAAAACATTCAGCTACAACACCTTGTCCTGCAAAAGCGGCATCTCCATGAATTAAAATTGGAATAACCTTATTTCTTTTTACATCCTTATGAAAAAATTGTTTTGCTCTAGTTTGACCTAAGACAACTGGATTGACAGCCTCTAAATGCGAAGGATTATCAGTGGGACTCACATGAACAACATTTCCATCAAATTCTCTATCAGAAGATGCTCCTAAATGATATTTCACATCACCGGCGCTATCTTCCTCTGTATTATTAATTTCACCAGCAAACTCGTTAAATATTCTTTTATATGATTTTTGTAAAACGTTAGCTAAAACATTTAGTCTTCCCCTGTGGGACATGCCAATTTTAACTTCTTTAATATTTGACTGACCACCAATTTTAATTATTTGCTCTAACGCAGGTATCAAACTTTCACCACCATCAAGACCAAATCTTTTTGATCCCACATATTTTGTGTGTAAGAATTTTTCAAAACCTTCAGCTTGTATTAATTTGTTTAAGATTGCATTTTTTCCATTTACTGTAAATTTCAATGCATTTTCATCTTTTTCAACTCTATCACGAAACCATTTTCTCTCTGTTGGATTTGAAATATGCATATATTCATAACCAATATTTCCACAATAAATTTTTCTTAATACAGAGAGAATTTCTTTTATGTTAGAATATTCTTTATTTAAGACACCATCTAAGTAAATTTTTTTACTATAATCATCTTTTTTAAATCCATAATTTTCAGGATGTAGTTCGTCAAGATACTCACTTTCTCTCATTTCTAATGGATCAACTTTTGATAATAAATGACCACGCTGTCTATAAGCTCTAATCAAAGAGACTGCTTTAATAGAATTACTGTTACTTGCAACTATATCGTTTTGATCTATTTCTTTATTTTGACTTTCTAGAATTTCAATTTCATTTTCAAGTATTTTACTCTCATCAATTTTATTTTTTCTCGGACTCCAAGATGGTCCATTAACCTCTTTAACAATTGAATTAATATCATCTCCAATATCTATAAAATATTTTTTCCAACTCTCAGGTAAATTTGGATCATTATTTACATACTTCACATACATTTGTTCTATAAATGCACTATTTGATTTATTAAGAAATGAAGTTTTTTTGTATTCTAAATTTTTAGATGATGACATTTTTAAATATAATTATACACGAATAAGGTGTTATCAATTAGACAATTTATTCAATAGAGTTATTCCAATTTCAGATGGTGATTTTGCCATTGTAATACCAGATTTTTCCATAATTTTAATTTTTTCATCAGCGTTACCTTTTCCCCCTGATATTATTGCACCAGCATGACCCATTCGTCTACCAGGTGGTGCTGTAATTCCAGCTACAAATCCAACCATTGGTTTTTTTATCTTATGATTTTTTATAAATTCAGCAGCTTCTTCTTCAGCAGTGCCTCCGATCTCACCAATCATGACTATAGACTCAGTTTTTTCATCATTTAAAAACAGATCTAGGCAATCAATAAAATTTGTACCATTTATTGGATCTCCACCTATTCCTATACATGTAGATTGACCGAGGCCATTTTCTGAGGTTTGGGCTACAGCCTCATAAGTTAAAGTTCCTGACCTAGAAACAATTCCTACTGTTCCTTTTTTATGAATATTTCCAGGCATTATTCCAATTTTACATTCATCAGGAGTTATTATACCTGGACAGTTGGGACCAATAAGTCTCGATTTAGAGTTCGAAAGTCTTCTTTTTACTTTAAGCATGTCTAAAACTGGAATTCCCTCACTTATACATACAATCAATTCTATAGATGAATCAATTGCCTCTATAATTGCTGAAGCTGCAAACTTTGCAGGAACATAAATCATTGTTGCATTTGCACCTGTCTGATCTTTAGCCTCTTTAACAGTATTAAATACTGGTCTTTCCAAATGAATTTGACCTCCTTTTTTAGGAGTAACTCCACCAACCAAGTTAGTTCCATACTTAATAGATTGTTCAGAATGAAAAGTTCCATGAGCGCCAGTGAAACCTTGACAAATTACTTTTGTATCCTTGTTAATTAAAACTGACATTATTTAATTGCCTCAACAATTTTTTTTGCTGCATCAGATAAATCATTCGCAGAAATAATCTCTAATCCTGAATTATCTAAAATTTCTTTTCCCTCTTTGAAATTTGTGCCTGCTAGTCTCACTACTAAAGGAACTTTAATTTTAATTTCTTTTGCTGCATCTACAACACCTTGTGCGAGTACGTCACATCTCATTATTCCTCCAAAAATATTTATTAGTATTCCTTTTACATTTTTGTCAGATAAGATAATTTTAAATGCTGCTGAAACTTTTTCTTTAGAGGCACCACCACCTACATCTAAAAAATTTGCAGGCTCTTCTCCATATAATTTAATAATATCCATAGTAGCCATTGCTAATCCAGCACCATTTACCATACATCCTATATTTCCGTCCAATTTAATGTATGCAAGATCATGTTTGCTTGCTTCAATTTCAGTTTCTTCTTCTTCATTAAAATCTCTTAGTTTCTGAATTTCTGGATGTTTAAATAATGCATTTTCGTCAAAAGTCATCTTTGCATCCAAACATACAATTTTGTTTTTTTTGGTTAAAATGAGAGGATTTATCTCTACTAAATTTGCATCTGTATCAATGAACATTTTGTAAATTGATTTTATTAAATTGATTGCTTGTTTACTTGCATCGTTGTCTAAATCAAAAATTTTAATAATTTTGTTACAGTCTTCCTCTGAAATACTTTCATTAAAATCTACTTTAGTAGTGATTATTTTCTCTGGTGATTTTACAGCAACTTCCTCAATATTCATTCCACCCTGATCGCTGGAAATAAATGCAATTTTCGCAGAAGCTCTATCAACAAGACAAGACAGATAGAATTCTTTTTCTATTTCTGATGCAGTTTCAACATACAATCTTTTCACCTCTCTTCCTGAGGGTCCAGTTTGATGAGTAACCAATGTTTTACCAAACAATTTTTTCGCTTCCTCTTCCAAAAGAGCAATATTATCAACAATTTTTACTCCTCCAGCCTTTCCTCTACCTCCTGCATGAATTTGAGCTTTTAATACATACTTATCGGCTTTGAGATTTTTAACTTTTTCAATTAATTCATTTACATTAAGAGCATAGACGCCTTCAGGTACAACCGCGCCATACTTTTTAAGTATTTCTTTTGCCTGGTGCTCGTGGATATTCATTTAATCTTTGTTTAAGTCAGGGTCTATTTTAGATGCTGCATCCCATAATTTTATTACTGCTTCTACTGAATTATTAAACTCTGTTTTTTCATTTTCATTAAGGTCGATTTCCTCAATTTTTTCAACACCTTCATTTCCAATGATAACAGGAACGCCTGCATATACATTATTAATTCCATACTCCCCATGTAAATATGCTGCACATGGTAAAAGTTTTTTTTGATCTTTTAAAAATGCTTCAGCCATCTCAACTCCAGATGCTGCAGGTGCATAAAATGCTGATCCTTTTTCTAAATATTTTACAATTTCTGCACCACCATCTCTAGTTCGCTGATTAATACTCTCTAATCTTTCCTCAGAAATCTTTCCCTCTTTCACTAACTCCATCAATGGTTGACCAGAGACTTTTGTAAATCGTGGAAGAGGTACCATTGTATCTCCATGTCCACCCATTACCATAGCATCGATTTCTTTTACAGGCACATTTAATTCTTCAGATAAAAATAGTTTAAATCTTGAACTATCCAATATACCTGCCATCCCTACAACCTTATGAACGGGGAGTCCTGAATATTTTTGAAATGCCATTACCATTACATCCAATGGATTTGTAATACAAATTACAAAGGCATTAGGCGCATTAGTTTTTATTCCTTCTGCAACTTGTTTAATAATTTTTAAATTAATTCCTAATAGATCGTCTCTACTCATTCCAGGTTTTCTAGGAACACCTGCTGTAATTATAATAACATCTGATCCTTTTATATCTTCATACTTATCTGTTCCTGAAAATTTTACATTAAATCCATCTACCGAGGAAGATTGGGCTATATCTAAACCTTTTCCCTTTGCTACTCCACTTGCAACATCAAATAAAACAACTTCATCCACCAGTTCTTTTAAACCAATTAAATGAGCTAAAGTTCCTCCAATTTGACCTGCCCCTATTAAAGAAATTTTACTCATTTTATTTCATTGTTGGCATAATAAATTCAGGATTAGATCTAATTCCTGATGGCCATCTAGAAGTAATAGTTTTTAATTTAGTATAAAATTTTACACCTTCCATACCATGCGTTCCACTATCTCCAAATAATGACCTTTTCCATCCTCCAAAACTATGGAAAGCCATTGGAACTGGTATTGGAACATTTATCCCTACCATTCCAACTTGAATTTTACTTGCGAATGTTCTACCTGCATCTCCATCTCTAGTATAAATGCTAACTCCATTTCCGTATTCGTGCTCATTAATCATTTTTGTAGCCTCTTCAAATGTTTTTACCCTAACAACAGATAAAACTGGTCCAAATATTTCCTCTTTATAAATTCTCATATCAGTAGTCACATGATCAAAAAGACACCCACCAATATAAAATCCATTTTCATATCCCTGTAATTTCAAATTTCTTCCATCAAGAACAAGTTTTGCTCCCTCTTTAACTCCTAGATCTACATAGCCTTTTACTTTTTCTAAATGTTCTTTGGTTACTAAAGGGCCCATCTCAGATGATTTATCCATACCGGGTCCAATTTTTAATGCTTCAGCTTTTTTTGATAGTCTTGAGACTAACTCATCACCTATATCTCCTACCGCTACTGCTACTGACTGCGCCATACATCTTTCTCCAGCTGAACCATATGCAGCACCCATCAAACCATTTACAGCACCATCTAAATCACAATCTGGCATAACAACTAAATGATTTTTTGCTCCACCTAATGCTTGAACTCTCTTTTCATTTTTAGCTGCATTTTCATATATGTACTTAGCAATAGGAGTTGATCCAACAAAACTAACAGCTTTAATATTTTGGTTTGTTAATATAGCGTCAACAACCTCTTTATCACCATTTACAACATTAAAAACACCCTCAGGAAGACCAGCTTCATGAAGAAGTTCAGCTAATTTCATCGGACATGAAGGATCTTTTTCTGATGGTTTTAAAATAAAACTATTTCCACATGCAATAGCTAATGGAAACATCCACATCGGCACCATAGCTGGAAAATTAAATGGGGTTATACCAGCTGCAACTCCTAAAGGCTGCCGCATTGAATAACTATCAACGTTTGTTCCAACATTTTCAGAAAACTCTCCTTTAAGTAAATGTGGAATTCCACATGCAAACTCTACAACTTCTAATCCTCTTATTAATGACCCTTTGGCATCCTCGTAAACTTTTCCATGCTCTGAGACTATTAGTTTTGCCAGTTCATCAAAATTTTTTTCTATAAGCTCTTTAAATTTAAACATTATTCTAGCTCTTTGAAGTGGAGGATTTAATGACCAAGTCTCAAAAGCTTTTTGTGCAATTTCAACTGCACCATCTAAATCTGATTTTGAGGCTAAAATGACCTCAGATTCTTGTTCTCCAGTAGCAGGATTAAAGACTTTACCTTTTCTTTCTGAATTGCCTGGAGTTATTTTTCCACCAACAAAATGTTTGATTAAATTCATGATTGAAATTATTTAATTAAGTAATCAAGCTGTTGCAAGCATTTTCTTTATCTCTGCAATAGCTTTTGCAGGATTTAAGCCCTTAGGGCAAGCATTTGTACAATTCAAGATAGTATGACATCTATAAAGTTTAAGTTCGTCAGCAACTTTTTTAAGTCTTTCTTTTCTGTCCTCGTCTCTACTATCAATTATCCACCTGTAAGCTTGAAGTAAAACTGCAGGACCTAAATATTTTTCACCATTCCACCAATAACTTGGGCAGGATGTTGAACAGCATGCACACATTATACACTCATATAAACCATCTAATTTTGCTCTATCCTCTTTTGTCTGAATGTTTTCTTTGTCATTTATTTTTGTTGTTTTTAGCCAAGGTTCAACTGACTCGTATTGTTTGTAAAGAGTGCTTAAGTCTCCAATTAAATCTTTTAAGACTTTTAAATGTGGTAGTGGATAAATATCAATATCTCCATCTAATTCAGAATGAGATTTGGTACACGCTAGACCATTCTTTCCATTCATATTCATTGCACATGACCCACATACTCCATGAGCACATGATCTTCTATATGCGATAGACGGATCAATTTCATTTTTGATTTTATTTAAAATATCTAAAACTTTAGAAGAGCAATTATCCATATCAACTTCATAAGTATCTATTCTTGGATTTTCATTTTTAGATGGATCCCATCTATAAACATTTACTTTTCTTATATTTTTTGATCCTGTTTTGTCTTTGTAATATTGACCTTTTTTTATTTTTGAATTTGACGGTAAATTAAACTGTACCATTAATATACTCTTTCCTGAGGAGGAAAATATTGTACATCATTAGTTAGTGTTGATCTATGAACTGGTCTATAATTTATTTTTGTTTTAGAGCCATTGCACCATGAGAGAGTATGTTGCATATAATTTTCATCATCTCTTTTCGGAAAGTCTTCTCTTGCATGTGCTCCTCTACTTTCTTTTCTGTGATAAGCTGAGTCCATAGTAGTTATTGCTTGTCTAATTAAGTTATCGAATTCTAAAGTTTCGACTAGATCTGTATTAAATATTAATGATTTATCTTTAACAGATAAAGATTCCATGCCCTCAAAAGGTTTTCTTATTTCATCAACACCTTCCTTTAATGTCTTTTCACTTCTAAATACAGCACATTTAGACTGCATCGTTTTTTGCATTGATAGTCTAAGTTCAGATGTAGGGTTAGAACCTTGAGAGTTTCTAAGTTTATCAAATCTATCTAAACATCTATCAGTCTCACTTTTATCGATTTCGTCATGTTTCATTCCTGGTTTCACAAGTTCTGCTGCTCTTTTTGCAGCTGCTCTTCCAAAAACTACAAGATCAATTAATGAGTTTGAGCCCAATCTATTAGCACCATGAACAGATACACATGCAGCTTCTCCGATCGCCATTAAACCAGGAACAGTTTTCTCCGATCCATTAACTGTAAGAACTTCGGCCTTATAGTTTGTTGGTATTCCTCCCATGTTGTAATGCACAGTTGGAACAACTGGTATTGGCTCCTTAGTTACATCAACGTTAGCAAATAATTTAGAAGCTTCAGAAATACCTGGTAATCTTTCTTCTATAACTTTAGGGTCTAAGTGATCTATATGAAGATGAACATGATCTTGTTCTTTTCCTATACCTCTACCTTCATTTATTTCTACTGCAATTGATCTACTTACTACGTCTCTTGATGCTAAATCTTTTGCTTTTGGTGCGTAACGCTCCATAAATCTTTCACCTTTTGAATTTACTAAATAACCTCCTTCACCTCTAACACCTTCTGAAATTAAAGTTCCATGGCCGTATATGCCAGTAGGGTGAAATTGTACAAATTCCATGTCTTGTAAAGGTAAACCAGCTCTTAAAACCATCGCATTACCATCTCCAGTACAAGTATGAGCAGAAGTAGCTGAGTAATATACTTTTCCATACCCTCCTGTTGCAATAATTGTAATGTGAGATCTGAATCTGTGTATAGTTCCATCGTTAAGGTTCCAAGCAATTAAACCTTTGCATGCTCCATCTTTCATTATTAAATCTAAAGCAAAGTACTCAATAAAAAATTCTGTATTGTGCTTCAGGGCTTGACCATACAAAGTGTGAAGTATTGCATGACCTGTTCTATCAGCAGCCGCACATGTTCTCTGAACTGTCTCGTTCCCATAATTTTTTGTCATACCTCCAAAAGGTCTTTGATAGATTTTTCCATCCTCTGTTCTACTAAATGGAACTCCATACTTTTCTAATTCTAGCACCGCTGCTGGAGCCTCTTTACATAAATATTCAATTGAGTCCTGGTCGCCCAACCAATCTGCACCTTTAACTGTATCATACATGTGCCATCTCCAGTCATCCTCACCCATATTTCCTAACGCTGCAGAAATACCTCCTTGTGCAGCAGAAGTATGACTTCTTGTGGGAAATACTTTTGAAACACAGGCTGTTTTTAGACCAGCTTCACTTAGGCCAACAGCAGCTCTTAAACCTGAGCCACCAGCACCCAAGACAACTACATCATATTCATGATCAATTATTTTGTACGAACTCATAACTATAAATTAAATACTAAGATATTTGCGGCATTTTTGATATTTTTGTCTTCAATATAATCTTCAAAAACCTCGCTTATGCTTAGTGCAGAGAAAAAATATGCAAAAATCAAAAACATGCTAAATAATAATTTGGATGGCTGTGAAGATATAAATGTTAGTACCTCATTATAGCTTTTGTCATAAATAGAGGCCAAACTCATTGCAAACCATATCATTAAAGGTATTAAAATTGCTGAACTTACTTTTAAAAACAACCATTTCTTAGTTACAGATCCCATTAAATTATTAACCTTCCAATAGAGTAAATTGAAACTGATAAAGGAAAAGAGCCAATTAAAACTATCAATCCAGATATTTTTGTAGTTTTAGGTTCAAAACCATATCCTAAGTCCATTACCAAATGTCTTATCTCACTTAGAACTTGAAATGTGAAAGACCAGATTATTCCAATACAAATAAATTTACCGAAAAAAGAAGACAAAAAAGAACTTGTGTGTTCATAATAACCCTCACCCAATAATAATGAAGCTATCCATAAACCTATTAAAGTAATAGCAAAAAAATTTATTATACCAGTTATCCGATGTGATATTGAAACCAATGAGGAAATGTGCCAGTTATAAATCTGTATATGTGGTGATATTGGATTTTTATCTTCCATAAAAATCTTTTTCTATTAAAGCTTCAGCAATTTCAACAGCATTAAGTGCAGCACCTTTTAATAAATTATCTGATACTATCCACATATTAATTGAATTAGGTTGTGAAGAGTCATCACGAATTCTTGATACGAATGTTTCAAATTTATCTTCAGCTTCAACTGGAGTAATGTATCCACCATCTTTATGTTCATCAACTACTTTACATCCTGGAGATGATGATAAAACAGTTTTTACCTCTTCTAAGTTATGTTTCTTGTTAAATTCCACATTCACACTTATTGAGTGAGATACGAGAACAGGAATTCTTACACAAGTAGAGGTAATACTAATTTTATTATCTAAAATTTTTTTCACTTCATCATGATTTTTTTGCTCCTCTTTTGTACTTCCGTTTTCAAGAAAGCTATCGATATGTGGTATTGCATTGAAAGCTATCTGCTTAGTAAAATTTTTAGACTGAACATTTTTGTTTTCCAATACTTCCTTTGTTTGAGATATCAGTTCATCCATGCCAGCTTTTCCTGCGCCTGATACTGACTGGTAAGTAGATGCAACTATTCTTTTGACATTATATAAATCGTGTAAAGGTTTAAGAGCTACAACTATTGGAATTACAGAACAATTAGCATTTGCTATAATATTTTTATTTTTAAATTTTGGTAATTCTTTTGAATTTACCTCAGGCACAATTAAAGGTATTTCAGGATCTTTTCTAAAAAATTTAGAATTATCTATAACAATTGTTTTTTCAGCAGCTATTGGCGCCCATTTTTCAGCTATTGCTGATCCAGCGGCAAAAAATGCTATATTTACTTTTGAAAAATCAAACTCCTCTAAGTTTATTACTGTGTGTTCTTTGCCTAAAAAATGTATTTTTTTCCCAGCACTATTTGGGGAGGCAACTAAATAAGCTTCGGTTACAGGAAAATTTTTTTTTTCCAAAACTTCAATTAATTTTCGACCTACGTTTCCAGTTGCACCAACTATTGCTATATTCATGATATTTAGAGTTTTATACTAAATGAAAGGTAAATCACAAACTTTTCCATCAAAATGATTACCATTTATATTGATTTTGAAGGATTTCGACTCCTCAAAGTGAGGTTTATTTATCATTGCAATTCCAATAACTTGGCCGAATGTTGGATTATAACATCCAGATCTTAATTCTCCAATTACTTGATTATTTTCATCAATTAAATCCATTGAACCAGTAACATTTATTTCCTTAGTATCAATTTTCACTCCCATTAATTTTTTTTTAATTCCTTCTGATTTTATTTTCTTTAATTTTTCTTTACCTAAAAAATCTACATCACTGTCAATATTGATATATTTATCAAATCCACATTCATATGGATTGTCTCCATTGTCCATGTCATTACCGTGTGAAAGTAAACCACTCTCAATACGTTCAATTAAATTTGGTCCACCTGGTTTAATATTAAACTCTTTACCAATTTCAAAAAGATGATCGTATAATTTTAAACCTGACTCGTTGTGTTCCATATAAATTTCATAGCCACCTTGTTTAGACCATCCAGATTTTGCAATAAGATGTTTATCTCCGCCAAATTCAAAATAATCAAAGCCAAAAAATTTTAAATTTACAATTTTTTCTCCAAAAACTTTTTCCATTAATTGAAATGATTTTGGTCCTTGCACTGCCATTATGTCAACATCAGGTTCAGAAATTTTTACATCAAATTTGTTTCCAATCGCTAATCCTTTGGCAAATAAAATTACATCTGAGTCAGCTAAAGAAATCCACCATCTATTTTCATTTAGTCTTAAGACTACAGGATCATTTATTAAACCAGCATTATCATCAATTATTGGGCAGTAGTAACATCTTCCATCTTTAGATTTTGATAAATCTCTACATGTCATTAATTGAACTAATTTTGCAGAATCTTTACCAGAAATTTCAACTTGTCTTTCAGCAGCAACATCCCAAATTTGAACATGCTCTTTCAAGTGATGGTAAGCGTCTTCTACAGAACCAAATGCTGCTGGCAACAACATATGATTATAAATGGTGTAAGCAGTCACACCTTGTTTCTCAATTCTAGAGGTATACGGTGTTCCCCTTAGTCTTCTTGATTTTGCTATTAAAAAGTTTTTCATTTATTTTTCCGCATTACTGTCATCTTATTTCAATTTTGTAAAGAAACTATATTAGCTAAGCTCTTTAGCTTGTTTTCTTAATTCAAACTTTTGAATTTTACCCGTTGATGTCTTTGGCAATGGAGCAAATACTACTTTCTTTGGAAGTTTAAACCCAGCGAGGGTTTCTCTACAAAAAGTAATAATTTCCTCCTCTGTGCTAGATTTCCCTTCTATCAACTCCACAAAGGCACATGGAGTTTCTCCCCATTTCTCATCAGGCTTTGCAACCACTGCTGCTAGAGATACTGCAGGGTGTTTTGATATTGTATTTTCGATTTCAATAGATGAAATATTTTCTCCACCAGATATAATAATATCTTTAGACCTATCCTGAATTTTTATGTAACCACTTGGATGCGTTACAGCTAAATCTCCTGAATGAAACCATCCACCTTCCATAGATTTTTCTGTTGCCTCTTTATCTTTAAAATAGCCTTTCATTACAACATTACCTCTAATCATTATTTCACCCATAGTTTTTCCGTCATGAGGTATTGGTTTCATAGTTTCTGGGTCCATGACAACAACACCCTCCGTGTTTGGATATCTTACACCTTGTCTAGCCTTGATTTCATTTTGATTGTCTTGATCTAATCCATCCCACTCGTCATTCCATGCACATTGTAAAATATGACCATAAGTTTCCGTTAAACCATAAACATGCATTACTTCAAATCCAAGTTTTTTCATTTTTTCAAAAATTATACTTGGAGGAGGAGCACCTGCGGTTAAAACGTAAACTTTTCTTTTTAATTCTTTTTGTTGATCTTTTGGTGCGTTAGCCAGCATATTTAAAACAATTGGAGCACCTCCAAAATGAGTCACTTCATATTTATCTATCAACTCAAATATTTTTTTAACATCAATGTTTCTTAAACATATGACTCTTCCATGAATCATTGACATTGTCCAAGGATAGCACCATCCATTACAATGAAACATTGGAACTGTGTATAAAAAGTTTAATTTATTAGGCATGTTCCATGCAACAGCACTTCCGGTTGCCATTAAATATGATCCTCTATGATGATAAACTACTCCTTTTGGATTCCCTGTTGTTCCTGATGTATATCCTAAAGCAATTGCCTGCCACTCATCTTTGGGTAATTTCCAAATATAATCCTCATCACCTGTATTTAGAAAATCTTCATATTCCAGAGAACCTATTGGTTTTGAATCTTTTAAATTCGCATCTTTATCATCAATATCTATTATTTTAATTTCCTGCTTCACGTCTTCTAAAGCTTTTTTGATTACATCGTGAAATTGTCTATCTACTATTAATACTTTTGCCTCACTGTGATTTAAGATGTAGCTTATTGTCTTAGAGTCAAGTCTTGTATTAATTGCATTTATTACTGCACCAACCATTGGAATAGAATAATGTGCCTCAAAAATTTCTGGAGTGTTAAACGCTAAAACAGATACTGTATCACCAGTTTTAATTCCAATCTTATCTAGTGCACTGGCAAACTTCACACATCTTTTATAAACTTCGCTCCAAGTATATTTTCTACTCTCGTAAACTACAGCCTCATAATTTGGGTAAATATCTTTTGCCCTCTCTAAAAACGATAAAGGCGTTAATGGAACATAATTAGCATCATTTTTATCCAAATTTGTCTCATAATGGTTCATGCTAATTAAATTTATAGTTCATAATATAATTACTTCCAGTTGTTGCAGTAATATAACTACTTTCTATTCTAGGAAGTACTCTATTGAAGAAAAAGTTTGCGGTTTGAATTTTGTCCTCATAAAAGTCTTTATTGCTGTCATATTCCTTAAAAGAAACTTCAAGCACTTTCAACCATGCATGTCCTGTAGCCACTAAACCTAAAACTTTTAAATAATCATTACATGCTCCACTAGCATCCTCTGGAGAATTTTTGATTTTTTCTTTCATCCAATCAGTAAATTTGGATAAAATATCTAAATGATAATTAAGTTGTTTTATAAATGGCTCTGCTTTTTTGTCTGTGATGTTAATCTCGTCTTTAACTAGGTTTAAATAATTTTCAATAACATCACCATTTTTGTTAATTAACTTTCTAAAAACTAAGTCAGCCGCCTGAACTGAATTTGTTCCCTCATAAATAGGTGTAATCCTATTATCTCGATAGAATTGTTCAATACCTTGATCTTTTGTAAATCCATACCCTCCATGAATTTGCATTGCTTCACTGGTTATCTCCATTGCATTGTCTGTGAAAAGTGATTTAACAACCGGTGTCATTAATGAAACGAGATCTGAAGCCTCTTGTTTTATTTTTTCATCAGAATGATTCAAACTTACTTCAATTTGCTGAGACAGCCAGAAACTCAAGGCTCTTTGTCCTTCTATCATAGATTTCATGCTTAAAAGTGATCTTCTTATATCAACATGATCAATAATAAAATCTGCGCCATTGTTTGATTTAGAATTAAATGCCTTCCCCTGTTTTCTTTCTTTGGCATAAGTAAGAGAATTTTGGTATGCAATTTCTGAAATTCCAAGTCCCTGAATCCCAACAATTATTCGTTCTAAATTCATCATTGTAAACATAGAGTTTAGACCTTTATTTTTAGGTCCAATCATGTATCCAACAGCATCATCAAAATTTAAAACACATGTTGCAGATCCTTTAATTCCCATTTTATTTTCAATAGAGCCTGTTGAAACACCATTTCTTGGTCCAACAGTTCCATCTTTATTTAAAACGAATTTGGGAACTAAAAATAAACTAATTCCTTTAGTCCCTGCCGGAGAGTCTGTTGATCGAGCTAACACTAAATGAATAATATTTTCTGTTAAATCTTGGTCACCTGAGGTTATGAAAATTTTTTGTCCACTTATCTTGTATGTTCCATCTTTTTGATCTACAGCTTTAGTTTTTAACAAACCTAAATCTGTTCCACATACTGGTTCTGTAAGACACATTGTACCACTCCATTTCCCCTCTACCATTTTGGGTAAATAAGTATTCTTTATTTCTTCATCTGCATGTCTTAGTAAACAATTATATGCTCCAATTGTTAGTTCACTATAAAGTTTAAATGACAAGCTTGCTGATGAAAGCATTTCATCAAAAAATGTACTGACTGTTTTTGGCATTCCTTGTCCACCGTATTTTGGATCACAAGATAAAGAAATCCATCCATCTTCTATAAATTTTTGGTAAGCCTCTTTGTATCCTGGGGGTGTTCTGACAACTCCATTTTCAAGAACTGCAGGCGTTTCATCTCCACTCTTTGCAAGAGGCAAAATTAAGTTTTGAGTTATTTTAGCTGCTTCATCCAAAATATCTTTTACTAATTCTGAGTTAACTTCCTTGTATTTTTCAATCTCATTATATTTTTTATTGTTTCTCAATTTATCAAAGAGAAACATCATATCTTCGACAGGTGCATTATAAGTTGGCATAAGTATACTTTAGAATAAATGTTAAATTATTGCAATTTTGAAATTATCGCATCACCCATTACTGATGTAGATACCTCTTTCATTCCTTTGGAAATAATATCTTTAGTTCTAAGACCTTCATCTAGAACATCTTGAACAGCTTTTTCCAAACTATCTGCTTCTTTATCAAGGTCTAAGGAATATCTCAAAGCCATAGCAAAGCTTAAAATTGTAGCAATTGGGTTCGCTATACCTTGTCCAGCTATGTCTGGTGCAGATCCATGAACTGGCTCATATAGTGATCGCATATTACCATTTTTGTCTTTTGCTCCTAAAGAAGCTGAAGGTAAAAGTCCTAGAGAACCAGTCAGCATTGCTGCTTCATCAGATAACATATCACCAAAAAGGTTATCAGTAACAATGACGTCAAATTGTTTTGGATTTCTTACTAATTGCATTGCACAATTGTCAGCAAGCATATGATTCAATTCAACATCGCTATATTCTTTTTCATGAATTGATTGAACTTCTTCTTTCCATAATTGGCCAGCTTCCATTACATTTGATTTTTCACAAGAAGTAACTTTATTGTTTCTTTTTCTTGCTAGATCAAATGCAACTCTAGCTACTCTCTGAATTTCACTTGAGGTGTAAACATGTGTATTTATTCCTTTTCTTTCTCCATTATCTATAGGCTTAATTCCTCTCGGTTCACCGAAATAAATTCCTCCAGTTAATTCTCTTACGAAAAGTAAGTCTAAATCTGAAACAAGCTCGGGTTTTAAACTTGATGCATCAACAAGTTGTTTAAAACATATTGCAGGTCTAAGATTTGCAAATAACTTTAATTCTTTTCTTAATTTTAAAAGTGCTCTCTCTGGTTTTTTAGAAAAGTCAAGATTATCCCACTTCGGTCCACCTACTGCACCTAAAATAACTGCTGCACTTTCCTGTGCCTTATAAAAAGCCTCATCAGTTATTGGTGAACCATGCTTATCATAAGCAGCTCCACCAACTAGGTCTTTGTCTATTTCAAAATCTAAAGATTTTTTCGAGTTGAACCATTTAATTATTTTTTCAACCTCGGCCATAACTTCCGGACCAATACCATCACCAGGCAATAGTAGTATTTTTCTCTTTTTAATTTTAATCACTAAAAATCCAAGGCTTTGATGTTTTTATTTTATTTTCGTAGGAAATTATTTTGTCTGACTTTTCTAATGATAATGCAATATCATCAAGTCCTTCTATCAAACATTTTTTCTTAAATTGATCTATTTCAAATTTGATTTCTTTATTTCCAAAATTTATTGTTTGTTCAGGCAAATTTACAGAAATTTCCTCTTTTCTTTTTGAATATTCTGAGATCTCTTTAATTTGGTCTTCTGAAATTGTAATCGGCAAGATGCCATTTTTAAAACAGTTATTGTAAAATATGTCTGCATAACTGGAACTTATCACACAAGTAATTCCAAAATCTAACAAAGCCCAAGGTGCGTGTTCTCTTGAAGATCCGCATCCAAAATTTTTTCCTGCTATTAAAATTTTTGAATTATTGTAAGGACTATTATTTAAAATAAAATCATTAATTTCTTTACCACTCTGGTCATATCTCATTTCAAAGAATAAGTTTTTTCCTAATCCTGTTCTTTTAATAGTTTTTAAAAACTGTTTGGGAATTATCATATCTGTATCTATGTTTACGATAGGAAGATAAGCAGGAATACTTTTGATTGAACTAAATTTTTTCATTTAATTTTGGTACTTTCTAACATCATCTAAATTCCCAGATATTGCAGCTGCTGCAGCCATTGCAGGGCTAACTAAATGTGTTCTCCCACCTCTTCCTTGTCTTCCCTCAAAATTTCTGTTTGATGTCGACGCACATCTTTCCTCTGGCTTAAGTTTATCTGCATTCATAGCTAAACACATTGAACAGCCTGGTTCTCTCCATTCAAAACCTGATTGTAAAAATATTTTGTCTAAACCCTCTTGTTCAGCTTGCTCCTTAACTAATCCAGATCCAGGAACGATCATTGCATGCACATGATTGGCAATTTTTTTATCTTTAAGAATTTTAGCTGCTTCTCTGATATCTTCTATTCTACCATTAGTGCAGCTTCCAATAAAAACTTTATCTATCTTAATATCTTGGATTTTAGTGTTTGGTTTTAAACCCATATAATTTAATGATCTATTAATTGAATTTTTTCTATCTGGATCAGTTTCGTTTTCAGGACTCGGAACTTTACCATCTATTTCCACCACATCTTGTGGAGATGTTCCCCAAGTTACCATTGGTTTTATTTGAGAACCATCTAATGTTAACTCTTTGTCAAAGTTTGCATCTTTATCAGACTTCAATGTGTGCCAATATTCTAAGGCTTTATCCCAGTTTTCTCCCTTTGGTGACATTGGTTTTCCTTTTAAATACTTAAATATTTTCTCATCTGGTTGTATAAGTCCTGCTCTAGCACCACCTTCAATAGTCATATTGCAAATTGTCATTCTCTGCTCAACACTTAGATCAGAAATAAGATTTCCAGCATACTCAATTACGTAACCTGGGCCTCCTGCAGTACCTATTTTTCCAATGATTTGTAAAATTACATCTTTTGATGTTACCCCAATAGGTAACGACCCATTAACACTTATCCTAAAATTTTTTGATTTCTTTTGAACTAAAGTTTGTGTTGCTAAAACATGTTCTACTTCAGACGTTCCAATTCCAAATGCTAAAGCTCCAAATGCACCATGTGTTGCAGTATGACTATCACCACAAACAATAATATTACCAGGTTGTGTAAATCCTTGCTCTGGCCCAATGATATGAACAATACCTTGTCGTTTGTCATCCATTCCGAATAACTCTACTCCAAATTCTTTACAATTCTTATTCAAAGTTTCAACTTGAATTCTTGAGTCTTCATCAGCAATTCCCTCTGATCTGTCAGTAGTAGGAACATTGTGATCTGCAACAGCAAGTGTTAATTTTGGATGTCTGACTTTTCTGTTAGAATTTCTTAATCCCTCAAATGCCTGAGGACTGGTCACCTCATGAATTAAATGTCTATCTACAAACAATAAAGATGTTCCATCTGGTTGTTCATCAACTAGGTGATCATTCCAAATTTTATCGTAAGTTGTAAGAGACATTTAGAAAAAAATTATTTTTTCTGATCTTGATTATCTTTCGTTTCTTCTTTTTTAGCAGGCTCTACTTTTGGAGCTTCTGCTTTAGCTTCTTCTTTTGGAGCTTCGGTTTGAGGCTCTGTAGAAGGCATTACATTCTCTTCAGTGACTTCATTAATTTTAGTTTCTAAATCAATACCAATAGTTTTCTTAATTTTTTCAGCTATTCTTGCAGATTTACCTGTTCTATCTCTTAAGTAGTATAGTTTTGCTCTTCTTACTTTACCTGATCTAACAACTTTAATTGTATCAACAATTGGACTGTACAATGCAAAAGTCCTCTCCACTCCTTCTCCAAATGAAATTTTTCTAACTGTAAATGAAGAGTTTATATCTCTACTTTTTTTTGCAATACAAACACCTTCAAAATATTGAATTCTCTCTTTTTTTCCCTCAGTAATTCTAACACCTACTTTAACTACATCTCCAGGGTAAAATTCAGGTATTTTTTTTTCTGAAAGTATTTTTTTAACGTTATGTTGATTTATCTCTTCAATTGTTTTCATAGTTATATTTATCAAATTAATTCTTCTTATATTTTTCCCATAAATCTGGTCTTCGGACGCGTGTTATAGCCTCAGATTGAGATAAACGCCAGTGTTTAATTTTGCTATGATCTCCTGACAAAAGCACTTCTGGAACAGCTTTTTCCTCCCAAATTTGAGGTTTTGTGAACTGAGGATACTCTAATAATCCATTTTCAAAACTTTCGTTTATCGTAGAATTCTCATTTCCCAGAACACCGGGTAAAAGTCTCAAAATACTATCAATCACCACAAATGCTGCTGACTCTCCTCCTGATAAAATAAAATCTTCTGGGTGTTCTAAGTGTGTATTTTTCATTAGATATAATACCGCATCAGCTACTCTAATATCTTTATCTCTTCTAAATAGTGTTGTTAAATTTTCATCTAACCACTCAGTCATTTCATTAAAGAATAATACAACTGAATCTGAATTTTCTGCATCTATACTATTGGTATTCATTTTATCTGCATACTTAACACTATCAGTAGAGGTATGTAGTTTATACATTTTATAATTTCTATTATTATTAAGTATTAACCAATTCTTAGCTACTACAGAAAAATAAGAAAACGCTTTACCTTTATTAGGTTCATATTTATGCATATTCATA
>LULO01001155.1_pt1 | contig 18999 bp, 25 predicted proteins | sample 728121 | NCBI WGS metagenome assembly LULO01 (sample SAMN03860287, study PRJNA289734) | marine metagenome | biome: seawater column; feature: ocean; material: water; isolation source: Red Sea water column Station 149 - depth 50m | place: Saudi Arabia: Red Sea | collected 2011-10-15 | depth 50 m | reverse complement strand
ACGCCCAGCAATAGAAGAACCAATACCACACGCATAATACTCACCGCCCGTGTTTGTATTCCATCTACCGGCTGATTTTGAGTCACTTGCAAGCTGAACCGTAGGAAAAATGGCCTGATATGCGTCTGTAGAGATGAGATTCCGTACTTTTCTACCAAAATCCACCGCTAAATCGGTGGTATGCGACACCATCATCACTTTTTTGTTCGGATTTCGCCCCAAGAACCACGCTGGAAAGAAAATAGAGACAAGTTGGGACTTACCGTGGCGTGGTGGGATGTTTACACAGATGCGATCCTTCCTACCTTTCTCAATATCCATGAGCATATCCGCCAACATGCGGTGATGTTTGCCCACGATGTAGTCAGGCTGCATACGTTTGCAGAATTCTATGAGATCATCGTACGCTGCTTTGTTATTTCTACGTACTTCCAGCTCATCAACAATGCGGTTTATCTCAACAATCTCTTCATCCGTAAACGAATCGAGGTTATTGAGCATATGCTCCACTTCATCTTCGCTAAAACTAGCTATGGATTGAGTCATCTGCTACTTCATTTACCGCATCAGCTATCTCATCCACACCTAACTCCTCCTCCAGATTCAGAGCTTCTCCATCTAGAACGACATCTTCGTAATCAACCTCTTCTATCTCTACAGGCTGAACCAGCTTTTCTAACTTACCACGTAACTTGTTACGTAAATCTTCGGTTGACTGATGCGTTACCGTTACCTCTGACTTTTCTGCGCTCTAATAGCAGCTTGTTTGTTACAAGGTATCTAATTTGAGTTGCACTCTCTGCTACAGAGTGCCCGAACTCTTGCAGTATGTTGTTAGTCAGAACTATCGAGGCAGGGGTAAGTGTCGCCGCTTTCTTTGCAGTAACCTTTTTAGAAGTTTTCTCAGGATTGTCAGCGTAAGCCAAAGCAAGTTTTGCAGCAGCATCCTCGTCCTCCACTGTAGGCTCCAAGTCTAGCCCATGCTCTGCCAACTTCAACGCTGTATTACACGCTGCCTCTGCGCGTTCTTTTAGATCCACATTAGGTATGTCGTCTGCAAGAGGTACACCGATCTCAGGTTCAATCAGTAGAGTCATAAGATGTGTCGCTGGCGGCTAGCCGTTGGCGGGAATATACAGTAAGTGTAGTCAAACTCAAAAGTCCAAAAAGTCCAAAACAGAACTTACGTGTTTTTTGGACATCGTTTTCTGTCTACTTCTGTGTAACCAAATTTTCTAGAAGTATTTACGTGCCGGGTGCTCCGAGAGCCTGAATAACCCAAATAACCGCACAGCCCTTTAAAAACGTGGGTTTGTACTACAAAAATTTTTTCTTGGGGGGACTTATTTTTAGGGTGGGGGGTGTTCCTGTGTAGAGGGGGGTGGGTCGCTGTCGCTGTAAAAACCATTAGATACTACTAGAAAATAGAAAATAGTGTTCAAACTTGTTGGGAAAGGGATTATTTGAGCGTATTAGTAGTATACAGGCAGTGCGTAGCTGCTAGCAGCGCGCGGGTGGTACGGGGCGGGTGGGTCTGTTTTGTGTATGATTTATACACAAAAAGCACTAAAAACCACCAAATACCGCGGTTTACTTGTATGTAACACGTTATAGCGTTATAATAGATGGCGTTGGCGGGCAGTTCTGCCAACGTAAACTTAAACTAAAGAGGAGACGGCAACATGCCAAATTCAAACTACAACATCGCTGGAATCGAGACACAATCGGAAACATTCTTCGCGTCAGCCAATAACCAAACTGCCGCAGTGGCAAAAATGCTCGGACTGGTCTGGTCGCCCAAAACAGCGCGACACATCAAGGAAGGTAAAGCCATGATTAACCGTGGCGATCTATCCTTTAACAAATCAGAGTACGCGGACAACACGAAGTATGACGCGCTGCGACGTGGCTATGTCCTAGCCAATAACGAGCGGTTTGGTACCGTCGGACTGGCTGGATTCACTACACTAGAGCTGTTCGAGATGACGCGCGAAGATGTGAAGAACCACAAACTCGCACTGTGCAATGGCAACAAAAAGCCAGCCACAAAGGCGCAAGCTAAGGCGCTAGCGGCATTCATCAATGCGCAGCGTACAACGGCTAATCGCATCAGCTCGGGTATGGCAAATCTGCGAAATAAAATCGATGAAATGCTAGGCACGCCCAAGGTGGTCAAGGCGAACAAAGCGCCCAAGGCGCAGACTGCGAAGGGCAAGGATACTCAAACGGGTAGCGTGTCTACCGATACCGAGATTGAATCCGGTACCGAGACCGAGGTTGATTCCCCATTACCGCCAGCGATTCGGGATCCCCGACTCACTGCGCTGCTAAACGTAGTCGCGCAGATGGATCTACCGGAGCAGGCAAAAATGTATGAGGTATTCAAAACCGCACTAGATAGCCACCTCGCCGAAACCGAGTAATCCACCAACCCAGAGAGATCCCCGCTTCGGCGGGGATTTTTTTTGTCTCAAATTCCTTGAGACCAGTTACTAGAGTAGAGGTGCGGCATATGTGCGTTGCGCCTTCGAGACCAGTTACCAGAGTAGAGGTGCGTCGTAACGTGTTTTGTGTATAGATTTATACACAAATTTGCTTTGTCCCATTTGTAACGCTTTGTCCCCCTAATGTAACTTTTTTGAACACCCAAAATGTTACAATTGCCTGATGGTATCTAATGGTATCTGACGCATAGATGCAGTAATGCGCTACGCGAAAAAGACCAGTTTTCTCTATTTTTATGTAATGTAACTTTTTTACAAAATTATATATACCTACCGTGAGAAAGAGGGCTTCTTTTGCGAATGTAACCTTTCACCTCCGAACAAACGCTCACCCTTTCAATTTCCCTAAAAAAGTTACAATGGGATTTTACTTTAGATTCAATAACCTACAGACCACCACGGTGTTACATTGTGGGACATTACGTTACATTCCACCAGATACCACCAGATACCATCACTTGACATAACACGTTATATGTGAGACAATATGTCTTGTCGGTGGGGAGACCCCCGCCGATTCACTCACTTTTTTGTGTATAGATTCATACACAAACTTTTACAGGAGACAGCAATGTCAGATAGAGCAACACGGTTCATTGACGCAGTTCGCAATGTAGACCTTGGCTACGGGTACAGGCCCACAGTCATCGTCCGAGCAGATAACAAGATCTGCCTATCAGCAGAAGAGCCTGACGGTCTAGTGATAGATCCGTGGGGAGATATGTTGATTCACCCCGATGTCGTGGCAATAGCAGAGCAGCATCGGTTCGATCTGGAGTTCGAGTCAGCAAGCGCGATCATCGCGTATGCGTATTGAGGAGACAGCAGTGAAGACACTATTTCTAGTCGCACTCGCGTTTATCAAGTTCTTGTCCTTCAGCTTCGCGGGTGCCGTCATTCTGTTGGGCGGTGCCTATACAACATGGAGCTACTACGCCACGGATCTGCCAACGCACTGGGTGTTCAGTTTCTGTGGCCCACTAATGATCGTTGCCGGTATCGGCATGATCGTGACCATGACCATAATTTTTAATGAGGAGATACGCGAATGCGTAAGATAGAGAAAGAAGTTATCGGTGCGTTCATCAAGGGCGACACCAAAGCAATGGCTAACACCGAGTCAGCGATCAACCCGAAGACTCGCAACCTTGACCTGTTACTGCACGGCAATCGTATTGCCACTATGTCGAATAGGGATGGGGTTAAGAAGTTATGGGTAAGCAATGCTGGCTGGCCCACTCGCACTACGCAGTCTCGACTCAATGCACTGTTTCGTCTGCTCGACATGCCTGAGCGTGTGTACACCGACAAGCGCGTTCAGTATCTCGACAGCACACGTCACGGCACCTTCGAGTTAACCAAGCTACAGAAGAGCGCGGTGCTCGTATCAGTTCACTAACCAAAAGTGTGTATGAATTTATACACAAAACCACAACCTAAACTATAAGGAGTTCCACATGGAACAATCACTAACTGCTACACCAAACGTAGCCAACATACCCAGCGTCAGTTCAGCCGTATTGGTTGAGCTACAGATCTCAACGTGGACAGCACGCAAGAAAGACAAAGCAGCAACCGCCAAGGTCGCTCGTGAAGCTGGCGCATCTGCCAAAGCTGGCAACTACAACAAGAACCTACTGGCTGGGTGTACCGAGCTTGAGGATCTCAAGAAGTTCGTCGGCAATGCACGCAACGATCACTACGCGATGACTGCGCCGTGGTCTGACATGGGGTTGCGTTTCCTGCCGACAGCGAACGGTGCGTTCTTTAACTACATCAACCACATGACAGGTTTAGAGCAGGAATACTGGCGGCTCTACAAACTGTTCGAGGATGAATACTCATGGCGCATCAGCAACATGCTGGCCCAGCAGAAAGAGCTAGGCACAATGTTCGATCAGAGAGAGTACCCGCCGGTTGCCGAGCTACGCGAGAAGTTCAAGTGGAAGTTATCGAAACAGCCAGTGCCTGAGTCGGGCCACTTTTCTCTGGATATACCGGCAGAGGCTATGGCTTTGCTCAAGCAAGAGTATGACGACTTTCACAGTGCCCAGTTACGGGGTGTTGCCAATGACATCTGGTCGCGGCTCAAGAAGAACCTTGAGACTGTGCTGCGTCAGCTATCGCCCAAGGACGAGTTAGATGCCAACGGCAATCAGAAGTATAACAAGTTATACGATAGCGTCTTCGATACGTCGCTGAGTCTCATCACGATGATGCGTGACTTCAATGTGACCGGCGACACACGTATGACGATGGTTGCTGACCAGTTAGAGAACGCGCTGTATGGCGTGAACACCGACGCACTCAAGAACAGCGAGAGCCTACGTCTTGAGAAGCAGCAAGAGGTCAAAGATATTATCCGCAACTTACCGTCCCTAGACATCTAGGGGCGTTGGGTACTTTGACATAACATCAAATACCACATATAATAGTTACACACCACAGGCTAATATTAGCCATAAGAAAACTGTGTATAGATTTATACACAAACTACTGAGGAGAAAGCTATGAGCTTCGCACAACAAACTTACGCAGTGAATCTTGACCAAGCCGAGGCGTTGATCTTGGCAGTAGGTCATCACCGTACGGTTCTACTTCAAGGTCACATGGGTACAGGTAAGTCATCACTGCTTACCACACTCGCAGCGGCAAAGTCGAATCATGTGGCGTGCTACTTCGACTGCACCACCAAGGACTTGGGTGACATCACGATACCCAACATCGCCAAGCTGGATGATGGCACTGGTTATGTGACATACCTGACCAACGAAGAGTTGGGTGCCCACAACAACAAGCCGGTCAAGAACGCACTACTGCGTCTGATCCTCGAACGCAAGATCGGTAGCTACACGCTGCACCCCGACTCTATCGTGTTCGCCACAACCAACCTCGGCAGTGAGGGTGTGGGTGACTTGTTACCTGCACATGCTCGTAATCGCATCACCGTCGTCGAGACCAAGAAGCCCGACGCTATGGAGTGGGTCGAGTGGGGCATCAGCAACGGTGTCGATCACACGATACTGGGCTGGGTCAAAGACAACCCACAGGTCATGCAGGACTTCCGCGATGTACCGAATCCAGATGACAACCAGTACATCTTCCACCCCAGAGCAGCAGATCGGGCTGCGTTCTGTACCCCACGTTCACTGCACGCAGCGAGCGACATTTTGCAGAACCGTGAGGGGTTAGATGATGACACGTTAACAGCAGCACTCATCGGCACCATCGGTGCTCGTGCGGCTATGGACTTCATGGCATTCCTCAAGCTGGCTGACCAGCTACCGTCATTGGAGTCTATCAAGTCTGATCCTGCCAACGCCAAGGTGCCGACATCTGCATCGGCTACCTGCATGGTGGTGTTCCGTTCACTGTCCACGATTGACCGTGACTGGATGGATGCGTGGATGACTTACATGCTGCGTCTCGACAAGGACGCGCAAGGTCTGTTCGCCAATGGTGTTCGGGCCAGCAAGTACAACAAGACCAAGCAATCTATGGTCATGCAGAACAAACAGTTCACTCAGTGGGCTATCGACAACAACTATATGTTCGCAGCGGACAAGGTATAAGGAGACCTAACGTGTTAGCACTAAACCAACAACTGACCGCCGAGCAGCGGCTCACCAAAGCAGTCGTGGACATCACGGCACATGACCGATACATCGCACTGGCTGGTGTGTTGGCTATCGGCAAGAAGACAGTCAGCGATGACGTACCCACGGCCTGCACCAACGGACGTGACGAGACATACGGACGTGCATTCGTTGACTCTTTGACTGACGCGCAGCTACGGTTTCTGGTACTGCACGAGTGTTACCACAAGATGTTTCGGCATCTGATAACGTGGAAGCAATTGCACGACAAAGACCACGAGTTAGCCAACGCATCATGTGACTTCAACATCAACGGTAGGCTAGTCGATGAGAACAAAGATGACGGGTTCGCTACGATGCCATGCGATGCTGACGGTAATACGTTAGGTCTGTTCGATGAGAAGTACCGCGATGGCGATGGCTGGTTAGATCCTGCTGCTATCTTCAATATGCTGTATCAGCCTACTGGCGGTGGCGGCGGTGGCGGTGGTGGTTGGCCCCCACCCAACGGACGTAAGAGAATGGGTGACCCAGATGATTCACAGGACGGTAATCCAGTAGATAACAAGTCAGGTCGTGGTAAGCCACGAGGTACGTCTCCCGCCCAACCCAAAGGTTTCGATGAACACGATTGGGAGGGTGCCCAAGCTCTGTCCGATGATGAAGTCAAAGAGCTTGAGAAAGAAGTCAACATAGCGATCCGTCAGGGCAGCATGGTAGCTGGCAAGATGGGTGTAAATGGCAATCGTAATCTAGACGAGCTTATGCAGGCGCAGGTCGATTGGCGTGAGGCACTGCGCGAGTTCATCCAGACTACGTGCAACGGCAATGACTACTCGACATGGAAGCGGCCCAACCGCAGATACATCGGTGCTGGTGTTTACTTACCCAGCGGCATCAGCGAGAAAGTTGATGAGCTTGTGCTTGCTATTGATACGTCAGGGTCTATCAGCGATCACGCTGTCGCTATGTTCTTATCCGAGGTGAAGTCTATCTGCGATGTGGTCAAGCCCGACAAGGTACGGATTCTGTACTGGGGTCATCGCGTTGTGGGTGATGAGTCGTACGAGGCACACGAGCTAGACACGCTGGCTCAATCTACCAGACCCAAGGGTGGTGGCGGCACCGATGTCGAGTGTGTTGTCAGATACATGGACGAGCATCAGATCAAGCCACAAGCAACGATCATCTTCACCGATGGCTACCTGTTCGGTGACTGGGGTACATGGGACTGCCCGACTCTGTGGTGTGTTCTGGATAACGACGATGCGACTCCCGATACGGGCAAGGTCGTACACATCAAAACAAGTGATATGTAAGGAGAAAGCAATGGTTATAAAAGTAAATGGGCATCTACCAGATGGTACACCCGCGAGAGTTGACTATTTCAACATAGAATCCACTGACCGCGAAATTCAGGGGTTTTTGGAGGCAAATCCCGATGTCAATGAAGCGATTGACAATATGTTGCACAACGCCCTAGCCGCGAAGGGGTATGACTCTGATTGGATTACTTGGAAAGCAAGTTTTCTTTTAGCTTTTCAAGAAAATAAATAATACGTAAGGAGAAAGTGTTATGTGGGCTAACAAACCAAAAGCAGAGTTTACACATCGAACCAAGGATGTCATCGCAAGACAGCCTTCCGATGTTCAACCGACTGAAGATTTGACGAAGTTTCAAAATGCGCTGCGTAAGAAAATGCACGGTGTGCAGTTTGCCTTCAACGAATTGGACGGTCAGCATAGATGTTGGGTGTACTACCCGCACGAGACATTTGTTCGGGGTGAGCTTTATGACTACGAATCTGAGGGTGCTTATGCGGTGGTCAGCCGCACCATTGAGAATGGTAGATACGCTAGTTATAGCTCAGAACACTACATGCAGTGGAGCGGTAAGCTGGCTACTGCGATCAAGAAAGCTGCGGCGGCACTGACACCGTGGTCAGTATATGAGATGGCTGCGGTGCACTGCCGTGACTATGAGGCATCACGCAACGAACAGGTGAGCGAGTCAGACGGTAAATTGAAACAGTTGTTTCGAGAGTTAGGTGCAGGTCGAGACACTATGGCATGGCGTGCCTTACAAAGTATGACGGACTTGATACCGGACTTGGATGTCCGTTCTAAGATACAGGACATAACACGTCAGAAAGAAGAGCTGGAGAGCCTCACGTCTGTTGGTCGTACCCCGACGTTCGTACATATCTGTCAGGATCACCGTGGCAATCAACGTCTGGCTACACTAAAACACGAGACACGCTACAGCGCCATTCAAACAGATGAACAGCCTCAGTATCTCAATGAGTTGAGTGACGGCTACTCTGATTTGGTTGGCAAGATTAGTGTACTCAACATGGCTACAGTCGGTGAGTATGTGTCTGGCGTTGGTATGAAAGCCGCCGAGGATATGTTTTATGTCTGCTAAACATTTCGATACGCTACGCATGATCGAGGACATAGCCACCACGCTGGGCAATCAAAACAAGTTAACACATAAGGGAGCTATCTACCATGCGAAGGTAGAACCCGACAAAGATATATGGCGCAGAGACTTTACCTACCGAGTTGCAGAAGAAACTTGCGGTTCTTCGTATGTTGGAACCGCAACAATCCGAAGTGGTGGGAGTGGGTTTACGTTCTGGCAAGGATAGTTTCTGGATCTACATGTAGTGAGACCAGCACCCACGGAGACAGTTATGGCGGCAACACCGGAAACAAAAGTAAAAAGAAAGGTAGCGGATGCACTAAAGCAGTTAGGTGTTTACTACTTTTACCCTGTCACGGGGGGCTACGGTAAGAGCGGTGTGCCTGACATTGTTGGGTGTTATGAAGGTAGGTTCTTTGGCATTGAATGCAAAGCTGGCAAAGGGAAAGTGACAGCGTTGCAAGCTAGGAACTTAGAAGAGATTGCGGCGGCGGGTGGAATCGCTGCTGTAATAAATGAGGATAGCGTGCACAAGGTCACGGATATTCTCAACGAGAGAGAAACCGATGAACGTCAGATGACGTTTGATTTTTTAGGAGGCCAAAATGGCGGATGGGACTAAAGCGGCAAAGCTGCGTAAGTATTTTAAGAGAAACCCCGAAGCGACAGCAAGAGAGGCTGCGGAGTGGGTGAAGTGTAGTTACGGAAGTGCTTGGACGATTAAAAAAGAGTTCTGTAAAACAACTCCTGTGGTTAGATCCAAAGACTATATTCCAAAACCACAGGTACATAAAACACAGCTATCGGACAACGCAATCGAATACGTTGATGGTAGGCCCACTATGAAACTTAAGTTAAAAGAAGAGGTGTTAGCGGAACAGAAAAGGTCATCGTTGGATACAAAGCTGGCGGACAATGCACAACAGGAATCAATAATGCAGACATTGGCAGGCCGGAGTGACGGTAGCACTGCATCCTATTACGAGTTACCTGCTGGAGCGCAAGAGCTACAGGATCTTATCTCATATAAGAACATGAATGCTCAGATCGGGGAGATATTTCGAGCGGCATATCGCTACGGGCAATCTTCACATAGTGACCAGTTACGCGATGCTAAGAAGATCAAGTTCTATATCGACGCTGAGATTAAACGTCTAGGGGGTTGATATGACTGAGGGTGAAGATCTAAAAGTGTTTTACGTGACAGTTGAAGAAACAGTGTCAAGACAGGTGGTGGTCGAAGCAAAGAACGAAGAAGAAGCACGATACCAAGCTATAGATGACTGCGGCACGACTGTTCGCGTTCCTATTACCACAGGTAAAACCGTTACAGCTATATCGGAAAGGGAGCGAGTGTAGTGGACTTAATTACACTCGACTTCGAGACGTATTACGACAAAGACTTCTCATTAACTAAATTAACTACAGAAGAGTACATCCGCGATCCTCGTTTTGAGATCGTGGGTGTGGGGGTGAAAGTAAATAATGGTGCTACGGAGTGGGCGTCTGGCACGCATAAAGAACTCAAGGGATACTTCAACGAGTTTGACTGGGCTGGCAGCATGGTGCTGGCTCACAACACTATGTTCGATGGTGCTATATTATCTTGGTTATTTGATATTCGCCCTCGCGTTTGGGCTGATACTTTGTGCATCGCCCGTGCTATTCATGGGGTGGAAGCTGCTGGAAGCCTCAAAGCACTTGCGGAGAGATACGGTATAGGTGTCAAAGGCACTGAAATACTGAATGCTCTGGGCAAGCACCGAGAAGAGTTTACTGATGACGAGTTAGATCGTTACGGTGACTACTGCGTCAACGACGTTGAACTTACTTACAGACTGTTTAATAAGTTTCTGAAGCAAGGGTTCCCAAAGAAAGAACTCAGGATCATTGACTGCACGCTACGTATGTTCATACATCCGCTGTTAGTTCTAGATTCGTGTTTACTGGAGGAGCACTTAGACCAGATCAAAGAGCGCAAGTATAAGCTGTTATGTGATGCTGGCGTGGCTGATAAGAAAGAGCTGATGAGTAACGACAAGTTCGCAGAGTTGTTACGTTCAAGAGGTGTTGAACCACCAACCAAGACTAGCCCGACTACAGGCAAAGATACCTACGCCTTCGCAAAGACAGATGACGGATTTAAGAGCCTTGTAACGCACGCCAATCCAGAAGTGCAGGCACTGGCGGCTGCTAGATTGGGCAACAAAAGCACGCTAGAAGAAACACGTACGCAGCGGTTTCTCGACATCGCGGAGCGTGGAACTCTGCCGGTTCCTGTTCGGTACTATGCGGCACACACTGGCAGGTGGGGTGGGGATGACAAGATAAACCTACAGAACCTACCCAGTCGTGGGCCTGACGGTAAGACGTTAAAGAGAAGTATCATCGCGCCTGACGGATACATACTTATAGATTGCGACTCGTCGCAGATCGAAGCACGAGTGCTGGCGTGGTTCGCAGGGCAGACTGACCTGACTGACGCATTTCGTAAAAAAGAAGATGTGTATATCAAGATGGCGGCACGCATATACGACGTAGAAGAGTCGGAAGTGACAAAGAGACAACGGTTCGTTGGCAAGACCACGATCCTCGGTGCTGGTTACGGTATGGGCGCAGTAAAGTTTCAAGCGCAGTTGAAGTCGTTTGGCACGGACATAGAGTTGAACGAAGCAAGGCGCATCATCGACATCTACCGTAACGCGAACTGGAAGATAAGCCATGTGTGGCGAGAGGCGCAGAACATGGTTAGTCACATGGCGCAGGGTGACTCCTACCAGTTTGGTAGGAAAGGTGTGGTCGAAGTCATGGGAAACCGGGAAGCCATCCGTCTACCATCTAAACTCTTAATGCGTTATGAGGATCTCAAGGGAGAGCAAAACTCGAAAGGGATTGAGTACACATACAAGACACGTAACGGTAGAACGCGGATTTACGGTGGGAAAGTGATAGAGAATATCTGCCAAGCGTTAGCGCGTTGTGTGATAGGCGATCAGATGCTGTTGATAAATAACAGATACCGAGCAGTGCTGACAGTGCATGATTCAGTTATTGCCTGCGTGCCTGAGTCCGAGGCAGAGGAAGCTCAACAATACGTCGAACGGTGCATGAGATATGTGCCAAGATGGGCGAAGGGACTGCCGTTAGAATGTGAGAGTGGTATGGCATACGCATACGGGGATTGTGAGTGAATGTAGCGCCGTGGTCGTTCAGCAAGATCAAGGCGTTTCAACAATGCCCTAAACAGTTCTATCACGAGAAAGTGCTGAATCAGTACCCGTTTAAGGAGACTGAGGCGACGTTGTATGGAACAGCTTTTCACGAGGCTGCGGAGACATACATCCGCGACGGGGGCGAACTTGACCCTAGATTTAGTTACGCAAAGGGCGCACTTGATGCACTGAACGCCAAAGAAGGCGACAAGTTATGTGAAATAAAGATGGGACTAACAGAGGATCTAGAAGCGTGTAGTTTCTGGAGTCGTAATGTTTGGTTTCGTGGTATTGCAGACTTACTGATATTAAATAATGATAAAAAGTTAGCTTGGGTTATTGACTACAAGACAGGTAAGTCGGCAAAATACGCAGATAAAGGGCAGCTAGAACTCATGGCTCTGGCTACTTTTAAGCACTACCCCGAAGTGGAGACCGTTCGGGCTGGGCTGTTGTTCGTAGTTAGCAATGACTTGATAAAAGATAATTACACTATAGAGCAAGAAGAAACGATGTGGACAAAGTGGCTGAGTAAATACAGCGACATGGAAACAGCTTTTGAGAATGACACATGGAACCCCAACCCCAGCGGGTTGTGTAAAGCATGGTGCCCAGTGTTGGAATGTCCACACAACGGGAGAAACTAATGCCTTATAAAAATCCAAAAGACCGCAAGAAACAAAAGAACCCGCGTGTTGGCACCAAGGCACACGAGGCACGTATGGAGAGACAACGTGCTAGACGTGCTATGGATAGGACGGGACGCGATGCCAACAAAAACGGCAAAGCAGATAAGCGTGAGGGTAAAGACGTTAGCCACAAGAAGATGTTAAGTCGTGGCGGTAGCAACAAGGATGGCGTGCGTGTGGAGAGCAGAAGCGCCAATCGTAGTCGTAATGGCAAAAGCCCGAGACGTAGATGAGAGAAGAGCTTAAAGGGTTATTGCTAGGATTTAGCATTACTCTTGGCATATATCTTGTGGCTCTGATTTTGTATTTGATGACTTTGTTTAATTAGTGGGGCACAAAGGTCGGGTGAGCGGTGGCATCCGACTTCTCCTCGCAGTGGCATTGCTGCATAAAGAATGGATGAGATGAAGTACGTTCCCCACGACTAGGTATTGTTGTGGTTCCTAGTGAATTGGCGTCAATCTCATCAACCACCGCATTCAGTTTTGGGGTACGGCCTTTCAGTAATGGTGGGCCTCAACCGGATGCTCGGAACAGGCTAACCCTGTTGCCCTGCCCCACTTTTTATTCGCGTGTTGTGGACACCCACTTCGCGCTTTTTCGCATGAAGGGACGAAACATGAGTAACAGATTTACAGTAGCAGATTTCCAAGCCGAGATAGCGCACACGATGCAGAAGCCTTTTCTGCGGATCAAAGGTGTGACGCTTCCCACCAAGCCGCTCTTAAAAAGAATGGTAAACGATGCAGCACCCGCTGCGGCTAGTCAGTTATTGAACAGTGTTGTTTATGAAGTATCGGAAGACGTGGTTCTAGATACGATAGCCAAAATCGAAAAAAGCACTCGTAGGCAGTTGGTCACTACTTTTTGGGAAGCAAGAATCCCACACGAGGAGATGTTTATAGCATGGGAAATACCTAAGCCCGACAACATGAAGGATGAGGGTCAGCAAGTATTTGAAGGCTGGCTGATAACCAAAGTGCGAAGAGAGCACGCTCTCGCTATACGTGTCGATATTCCAGTAGAAACACCAGAGACGTTTTACCGTTATCAGTACTACGTTGGTGAAGCGGGTGCAGGTGACAAGAGATTAGCGATTACTCATGTTCCCATATCTATCGCTAATGCAGGTTACTCCGATGACGCACAAGATGAACCGTGGGCAGTTTATGAAACTGAATATGGCACCGGCATGAAAGACCAAGCAGGACTAACGCTCTTTGAGGTATTGAAACGTCTTGTTGCTATCCCGAAGTACGGTTTTACTGATCCTATGACGGGTAAGGCCCAAGTAGATTACAACGAATGGGCGCACGCTATAAATTCTGATGAACAACGTATGCTTAATCAAATCTCTACTATGCCAACCAATTTTCCAGAGGGCGACTTTGACCCTTATCATGGCGCTCTTAGGTTCATGCAGGGTGCTATTGAAGAAGAAAACCCTTATGCGATAACGATGATTAAGTCTTTTCCGAAACTGTTGGGGTTCATAGCTGCACAGAATTTTAACTGGGTGTTCACTGAACCCGTGTCTCGTGGCAAACATACAAAGAACATTAGTAGTCGGATGCAACCTCGCAATCGCCACTACAAACTTGAAATCAAACTACCCAAAGAGAAACAAGTTATAGAAGGTAAGCAGGCCAAACGCACTCGTGAGTTTGGTAATGCACTGCATGAGGTGAAAGGTCATAAGAGAGAGTACAAAAATGGGCGAGTGATATGGATTGACGCGCACCAACGCGGCGATGCGAAGTACGGCATCGTCACCAAAGACTACGTGTTAACGAAAGATAAGAAGGGTGGTAAATGATATTGAATACAAATAAACATATAGACGATTTTGAGAATAAAAAAGACGCCGTTCAGTATGCTTTTGAAGTGTCGATGGTGGCCGCATCATGCGACAAAAAACCCGAAGACCTCACGGATATAGACATTGCTAGGGTCAGAAGAAAACTGAAAAAGCGCGGCATGGATCTGTCTATGGGGTTGTGGAAATGAAAGTCATAGACAACAAGGCGCTTCTACTACGTTTACGTGATCCGTCAAAAGTCACAGATGTAATACCAAAGAGTAAGGAGTTATCAGGTAATCGTGTAGTCGTTAACTGGGGTGTGGACGAGGCCCACGTACTCAAGAATCTCGACATTCACGCACCGTCGGGTAAACACCAACCATTCAAACACCAAAAAACTACAGCAGGGTTTCTGACACTCAACAAACGTGCGTTCTGCTTCAACGAACAGGGTACAGGCAAAACCGCCAGTGCTATCTGGGCAGCAGATTTTTTGATGAACCAAGGGCGCATCAATCGTGTTCTTGTGGTCTGCCCCCTGTCGATCATGGATTCCGCATGGCGCGAAGACCTGTTTACTTTTGCTATGCACCGCAAGGTGGACGTGGCTTACGGTACAGCAAAGAAGAGAGCGCAGATAATAGAGAGTGATGCAGAGTTTGTCATAATAAATTATGACGGTGTGGCAATCGCATCCGAAGCTATCGCCAACGGTGGGTTTGATCTGGTCATCGTGGACGAAGCAACTCACTATAAAAATGCACAGACTGACCGCTGGAAAACACTCAATAGTCTGCTCGGCCCCGACAAGTGGTTATGGATGATGACTGGCACCCCCGCCGCACAGAGTCCACTGGACGCATACGGTCTGGCTAAACTTGTTAACCCGAAAGCGGTGCCACGCTTCTTTGGCTCTTTTCGTGACCAGACCATGATAAAGGTCACAAACTTCAAATGGGTGCCCAAGCCCGATGCCACAGAAACAGTTTTCAACGCACTGCAACCAGCGATACGGTTCACCAAGGAAGAGTGTCTTGATCTACCTGACATCATCTACACAACTCGTGACGTGCCACTCAGCCGTCAGCAGGATAAATACTACAAAGAACTGAAGAACCGCATGGTCATGGAGGCTGCGGAAGAAACGGTGACAGCAGCAACAGCGGCGGTGAACATGAATAAGCTGTTACAGATAAGCTCTGGCGCGGTGTATACCGACGACAACGAGGTGGTGGAGTTTGACATCAAGCACAGATACAAGGTTCTGCGCGAGGTGATTGATGAATCCAGTAAAAAAGTTCTCGTGTTCGTACCGTTCAAGCACACGATCACACTGCTTGCTGAGAAGCTACGTAAAGACAAGATACCTACGGAGGTCATCAGCGGAGCAGTCAAGGCTAGTGATCGCACCCGCATCTTCAAAGAGTTCCAAGAAACAGATACTCCACGAGTGCTGGTCATCCAACCGCAAGCGGCAGCACACGGCGTAACGCTGACCGCTGCCAACACAATCGTATGGTGGGGGCCGACAAGCTCTGTCGAAACTTATGCACAGGCGAATGCTCGTATCCATAGAACGGGTCAGGATCACAAGTGCACCGTCGTACAGTTACGAGGATCGCACATAGAAAAGCGCGTATACGCACTTCTAGATAACAAAATAGACACACATACAAAAATTATAGACAAAACATGGCTGATGCGAAATACGTAGACGGTGTGCCTCTACCAAAACTGACTCAGGCTTACCTGAATTTGAAAGCGGCTAGAGACGAACTGTCTGCGGAATACAAAAAGGCTGACGAAAAACTTGTCAACAAGCAAAACAAAATCAAGAGCGCGTTGCTCAGTTACCTTAAAGAAAACGACATCAAAAGCGTCAAGACCGATGCTGGTACGTTTTACCGTACCGTTAAGCAGAAGTATTGGACTTCTGATTGGGAATCCATGCACCAATTTATCTTGGAGCATGAGGTGCCAGAGTTTCTTGAAAAGCGTTTACACCAAGGAGCGGTTAAGCAGTTTCTCGAAGAGAATCCTGAATTACTGCCGAAGGGACTAAACGTGGATTCTGAGTATGCGCTAACGATAAGGAAGGCGTGATGGAGCAATTAGTTCCGATTGAAGATGTTGCGAAACATTTTGGTGTGTCATTATCCACTGCCCGTAAATGGGTGAGGGATGGGGTCATACCGAAAAACACGTACATAAAAATAGGGCATACCCAAAGATTCGCTTTGGCAACGATTGCAGAAACTCTGTTAAAGGGTGAAGCAGTGACTGATGAATCTGAAACGGAGGGGTTTGACCCCACTAGTTTCGATCCTGATGAAGACGTGTAGTGCGTCGAGTCAGTTTACAGGGTAACAAGTTTACTGGGTTAGATCACCAACCCGACGGTACGGTAGCAGACGTGATTATTGTAAACGCAGCGGCAGTATCGCGCTCGTATTACAAAGGCAGTTACGATCCGAACGCTAGACGTTTGCCGACGTGTTGGTCGAAAGACACTCAGAGACCAGCTCCCGAAGTGCCAGATAACCAAAAGCAGAGTGCGCGTTGTATGGACTGCACGCACAACATAAGAGGTTCTGGCGAAGGTGGGGGCAGGGCTTGTCGGTTTGGGCAGCGTTTAGCAATCGTTGAAGAACGAGCGTTAAAAACGGTCTATCAATTGCAAGTCCCTGCCTCTTCGATATTTGGCAAAGCAGCAGGTAAGAGTTCGATGCCCTTGCAGGCTTATGCCAAGTTTTTGTCTGGGCATGGAACACCCAGCGCAGCGGTGGTAACAAGAATAAGTTTTGATGCGGCTAGTGTCGTGCCAAAGCTGTTCTTCTACCCCCAGAGACCATTAGAAGAGCAAGAGCTTATTTTAGTGAGAGAGATGGTGGACAGTGACGAAACATTAGAAGCAATTGCTTTTGACGTTACGCCACATAATCGTGAAGGTTCGCCCTTCACTGCTACTGAAGGGTTTACGATAGCCAACTAGGAGACCAAAATGGCTGATGATTATAAGTATTACACAATAGAGAATGTCGAGGCTCTATATCCAAAACTCGACGCTACGTACAAGTTTGACCAGACTGCGAATGGCGGCAAGGGTGCCTCTGTTAAATGTGATCCGTTGGATGACAATGCCGCGTATGAAATATCTTTTGTCATGGATGCAACGAAAGCCAAGACTTTGCACAAGGCAATGAGGCTGGCTTACCAAGCTGGGAAAAAAGATGGTTGGCCTGATAAGTTTCCTAACCCGCTGAAAAAACAGGAAGATGGTCGTTGGGTAGGTAAGGCCAGACTGAAAGGCGCATACGGCAGCGATAAAACAACCGTACTGCAAGTCGATGCCAAAAATAACAAGCTGCCGTCAGATTTTCAGCTAACCACAGGTAGTACCGTAAACGTGGCGTTCACGTTTGTACCATACGCTATCAACGGTTATGGCGTTAGTTTGAGGCTTAGTGCTGTGCAAGTCATCGACTACAAGCCTTTAGCGGCACGTTCGCCTTTCGGCGTCGTAGATGGGGGCTTTGTAGCGCAACCTGATAACCCGTTTACAGATACAACTCGTAGCACGATTGATGAGCCTGAAGATGACAGCGATGACATTTTCGGTGATGAGCCAGACACCTCTGAGATAGAGGAACCAAAAAAGGTCGTAAAGAAATCTACTCCCGCACCCAAGGAAGATGACGACGATCTGAGTGCCATTGTTGAGGATTGGGATGACTAAACCTTAGCAATCACTCCGCTGTGACTAGGGGTTCTAGTTTCCCCCGAAAAAGATGCGCCGACATCTCTGTCACAGCGTACCCTCGGCACTGGGTGCAAAAATGAACACGATAGAATTTTTACGTTGGGTGCTACCACCCGAAGGGGCATACGTCGCCTTTATACATAGCTCGACAGCAGGTAGGCACCGGCAAGTATATTTTGATTCGCTAGAAGAACTAGCGGAAGCCGCTGAGTATTACGATCAAGAGGGTTGTGACGTTTACTTTGCGATGGGTAACTTCAAAGAGAAGGGGACTCGTCGGGCAGAGGATGTTAGCCACATAAGATCTTTCTTTCTTGATTTAGATTGTGGTGAGGACAAGGCGGATACCGGCAAAGGTTTTGCCACACAGGGAGAGGCGATACGCAAACTACAAGACTTCTGCGTATCACTAAAATTACCAAAACCTCTTATAGTGAACTCAGGTCGTGGACTCCACGTCTACTGGGTGTTAAACGAGCCGGTGCCAGTAGAAGAGTGGAAGCCGGTAGCTGAACAGTTCAAACGTAAATGCAAAGAGTTTGGATTAGAAATAGATCCTGCTGTCCCATCAGATGCTGCGCGGGTTCTACGGGTGGTTGGAACACGCAACCACAAACCCGATATTCCTGCGCCGGTAGAGCCTGTAAATAAAATACCCGACAAAATTAACTTTGATTTTTTCGGCAGCAAGGTGGGCATAGACACACTCACGCTGCCACAAAAGCGCGTGGCAGAAGAGGGGCCATCTAACCTACGCGAAGCTATCATCCAGAACCTCAAATATAACTTCAAAGATATTCTTTTGAAGTCATCTAACAACAAAGGCTGCAAGCAGCTTGCACGCATAATTAAGGGTCAAGCAGAGGCGAGTGAGCCGATGTGGAGAGCAGGGTTGTCCATCGCTAAGTTCTGTGAAGATGGTGACAAAGCTGCACAAAAAATATCTGAGAAGCACCCTGAGTACACGCCAGAACTAACGCTCAAGAAGTTGGATCTAATCAAAGGCCCATAC
>LULO01000308.1_pt1 | contig 19143 bp, 23 predicted proteins | sample 728121 | NCBI WGS metagenome assembly LULO01 (sample SAMN03860287, study PRJNA289734) | marine metagenome | biome: seawater column; feature: ocean; material: water; isolation source: Red Sea water column Station 149 - depth 50m | place: Saudi Arabia: Red Sea | collected 2011-10-15 | depth 50 m | reverse complement strand
TCCGGACTTAAATCATCTCTAATATCCCTTATCCCAAAAACATCCCTAACTTCAGGGCCGTAAATTTCTTGTATTTTCTTTTTAAGTTCCTTAGTTTTTTCTAAAACTGTCGAGCGGAACGTGGGGGTCGTAAATCCTCCTGTAAATCTCTGTGGCCCGTCAGGGTCTAAAGCGTCAATGGGCTCCATCTTTTCGCGCCCTTGTTGCGCCCAATCACTTTGAAGCTCTTCGATAACTAAAATATTTTTTTCTTTACCGCTTTTGTCTTTGTGAATATGGTCAGAGGTTCGGATATGAAATATATTATTGACATCTTGCGGAAAATGAACCTTATCTCTAAAAACTTCATATCCCTCTGGAAAATCATATCCCTGCGGATCAGGATCAAAAGCAGGCATTTTTTTAATTCTTACACGCTCTTCTAAATAATTTTTTCCTTGTACAGTTGAAAAGTTTTGCCACTTAACTTGATTTTCTGGCGCTTCTACATCGCCTATCTCTTCCGCAAGGCTAGATAATTGTACTTGTGCTTCATTCACAGATTCAGGTCTATTTAAGCTACTAAATTCTCTTTCTATAAATGGCGGCGAATAACCAGGGTTTGGCGACCACTCTTCATCCTGTGATCTTTTGAATAATTCGTAGTCTGTGGGCTCGCCATCAACATACATCGTTAGTTTTTGAGCAGGGTTCATGTTGTAATCATCAATCACCATTTTTTCTACTTGATCATACATTTTGAACGCCAATTCATCTGGCAAATCAACAAAAGCTAATCTGCCTTCAGCAAAATCCTCTAAACCAGGGGGCACGTCAAAATTGTCAAAAAACGGATGATTGAAATTAATTTTTCCAAAGGAGTCTTTAATTTCACTCAAAAGATCTAATTCACTGCCAGTAAGTCCGTCTGGAAAAACTTGATCTGCGATAAAATCGAATGCCAAAGAGCGGTTGAATGCTGTGTCGCTAGTTATGTAATCTACTTCATTTAAAAAACCATCATCACCAAGGTAATCGCGAGCAGATACATCGGATGTACCAAAAGTTATTGCCTTATCAAAGCCAACACCGGGCCCACCATTAATTTCAGACTCAAACTCGATTCGGTTTTCATCTATCTTGTTTAGTATTTCTTGTTTTGTTGTTTTGTCTTGCTCAAAAATACCATCAAGTCCAAGCGCTTCAAGCTCCCTATCCTTGGCACCATTTTTCTTAAAATAAGCTTTTGCCTGTTGGCCCGTAAGTTTTGCTTGTGGCAGATCGATTGCGAGATCTTCTGCGGCAGATATAAAATTAGGGTCTACCGTTTTTGATCCTGTAATTAATTTTTTAATAACGCCCATATTAGTTACCTAAAGCCATGATCCCACGACTTTCTTTCTGCTCTTCTTGATTTTGTATTGTGTCAAGAAACTCTTGTAAGCCACCGGCCTGCGCCTCTTCATTAGTCAGCAAGCCTGCACTTGTTAGTGTAAACACTATCGCGCCCGCAGACAATCCGGCTAATGAATTAACATCAACGCCTCGATCCGCCATACGGCGCAGTATCGTCTCAGTAATACGTCCCTTATAAGGCTTCATTTGTAACGCACGAATCTCTTGTTGTGTAGGGTTAGCAGGATCGCCTACTGGTTTTTGTGCACTTCCAAAGCGTGCTTCCGGCAGTAAATCAAAAATAGTCGCCTCCTGTGCGCGTGGTAGCGTTCCAACACCGCCGCCAGGCACTGCAAACGGGTACGATGGGTGTGTAGAGGGTAGTATCTCTTGATCCGCAAAGATACGACCCACATTTTGTATGCCCGCATCACGCGCTAAATATTGTGATGGGTCAGAATTAATTAATCGGGCGGCACCAATAGATAGCCCACCTTTATCTCTAAAATTAACATCCATCATGTTGAGCAATTCTTTTCTTAAAGCATCCGGCGCATTTCTCCAAACTTCAACAGATCGAGGATCATCAACACCATACCATTCATCAAGCTTCAATCCTTTGCCAACACGTTTTCCGCCAACCATTGATCCAACGGTTTTAAAGTTTTTAATCCTAGAATCCAATCGCTTCTTGTTAGTTTTACTCATGTTAGATGATGCGTAACCAATCATAAGCTCACCCGTGGTTGTAGAAAAATCGCCACCCGTGGGTGCCATCCGCCAGGGAATATAGAGAGGATCGCGTCCAGTTTCCGCTTTTGCTTGTTTTGATAACCTCATAATCGCCTCTGAAGGCTCTTTTGCAGAAGCCCACACTTGATTAGGGTTCTCAAACATGAAGTCCTGACCGCCACGGAGGTCTATTTTGTTAAAAAGCGGTACCTCATTGATAGATTGCACAGATCCACCGGCGGCTGTGCGGTCTGACATCGAGGTTATGAAGTCTTCCCCCTCCAAATCGCTTAAACGTAGCGGCGGTTTAACTTGCATCTCAGGATTAGGTGTTATTTCAGCAACGGTTGCGCGTAATCTCTCTTGTTCTTTGACTCTAGGATCGAAACGCGGGTCAAAATCGCCTATTTTTACGTTTAAAGCTTCAATTCCTGCTGTTTCTGGTGCGCTAGGTATCGCCATGACACCTTTTTCCATGTCATCAGCGCGTTTAGCGGCCTGTTTGAGTGCTTGTGTTAGTAAACTCATTGATTCATTCTAGATTAAGAAGCCCTTTTTCAACTAAAATTCCACGATTAACCAAATGACCTTTAGCAATCGAGTCTTTACTCTGTCCATAATACGCGACAGCTAGGTTTTCTTCTATCATTTTGTGATTGATATTAATACCATCGATAACAAGCGAGCCAAGAACGCGACCAAACTTACCTTTCTCGTCTTTTTGCGTGCGAATAATAATATTTTTCCCGTTTTTAACGGCTTCCTCCAAAAATTTTTTAGATAACAAGCCACACTTCTTCTCTTGAGGATCACGAGTTCTAGATTCTGGTGTATCTATACCGTATAAACGCACGGATGTGTTGAATTGAATATGAAAACCGAGGTCTATTGTCGCAATCAAGCTGTCCCCATCTATAACTCTGACGGGTTTGCAGGTGTACTCATACACAATTATTTACTCGCTTTCTTTTTGCGACGTACCGTCTTGTAAGCTTCGTTTTTGTTAGGCGTAGATTTGTCATCCGCCACATATTGACCTTTAGCGTTGCGGTTACGCACTGTAACGTCTTCGCTTTTGGTTACAAAATTGAACATTTTTCTTAACCACTTCATATCAAAACCTCTTTGTCTTTGAAAGTATTAAGAAAAAGTATATCTAGCCATTCCTCAAACGTCAAAACAGCGACTCTGTGGTTATGTCTCTCAAATGAACTATTAATGAAGTATAGCGGTACGGTACAGCGGATAGGTTTGTTGTTAAATTTCCAAACCAATATGGGTGTCAAGTCTTTTGCGGCACCACAGACCTGATTCCACCAAGCGGTTTGATATGTCCAACCAGATTTGTAAGCCTTGCATTCAATCGCATGGCCTGGTATTTCAATATCACAAAGGTTCGCGCTTTGATACTGATCGAGATTACGCTTGCACGTAATGTCCAGGTTGTGAGACGCGAAAAAATCATTCAAGCGATTGACAATCTGTCGTTCAAACGCCGCGCCCTTCTTGCGTGAATCAGTCATGCCCCGCATTGTAACCGATAAAAAAGTTTCGCGTTGAGTTTTTTTAGTTTTTGAATGTACCAAACTCAGCTATAGCTATGCGACATGCGCTGTCACGCATTTGGGGTGTACGGGGTTGATCAAATAATAACCAATTCTGACCGTTTTCCAAACGTAATAGAGTCCCTAGTATCCCCTCTGCTCAGAGGGTTGGCTCAGATGCGTGCAAAATTACGCGTTTATGCGCCCATACGTGCGATTTGACGTGTTTTTTTGCTCACAGGAAGAGAGGCCTCTTACGAGGTTTAAACGCATGTAATATTTTATTTTGTTTCCTAGAAATCTTTTGGATCGTAATCTGTTTTTGCACCTAGCAACTGGTTTAGTCTTTGCTTGATGTCATCCTTGCTCATCGCATCGATGTTCGCGTTTATGTTTAGATTCTGGCTTCTGTGTATGTTCAGGCCGGCCAACTGGTTCAACTCCTTGATTGCTGAGACAGCCGCGTTGTAATGTCCCGCTTCAAAACTTGTCTCTGCTATCTTCCACAACATCGAGCCAGTCTTCTCTGGTGTTATCGCATACTTCTCACGCAACTCATCTTGTTTGATGCGAACCGCTCGCGTCACATTCTTAAACGACTTGCCGTTGAGCATTTTCGTTGCGGCACTTGCCGGGTACGAGAAGCCCGCACGTCTCGCCGCTTCCGTTTGCCCGCACGCACCTTCGGTGTAATGCCAAACAAACGCGGCTTGCATCTCGGTTAGCTCGAACTCCTCATCAATTGGAAACGCACTTGGCGTTTTAACTAATGGCTCACGTTTTTTCTTTGGTCTGCCGCCTGGGTTCTTGGATACCATCCTTTACTCGTTACCTCTTCAAACGTCTCTCTCAGTTCGTGCTCGGTCAGTTGTCTCAATCCCCATGCACGTCTCTCTTCAATGTTCTCATTCTTCCATTTAGCGTACAGTAATTGCTCTTCCATATCGTCCTCCTATTAAACAGGGTACAAGGCACAGGGTTTCACTAGTGAACAATTATATAGCGTCCTATAGATACCCCTACCCCTATATACTATATATAATATATATATTTAGTCGTTAAGAATATATAACCTACCCTCCCCTCTACCCTCTAAAACAGGGTACAGGGTACACAGGGTACTAGGTTTCATTCCAAGTTCTGCTTTTAAAGTCCTCATCATTAATTGGTTTATAGTCCAAATCATACAATTTCTTACCATTTGACTTACGCGGCTTGTACCCTTTTTCATGTAATACCCTAGCCGCTTCCTTAAAATCGGTGACCCGTGGATTCGCAATACCAAGATCTTTCAGTAGCTGAACCATCTGCACCGGTTGTGTTAGTTTGCTATCGAATCGCACTTGTTGCAACACCAGTTCCTCAACTGCTGTTGTTGTCCTGCTCATCTCATTACTATTCTGCAACATATCTCTCTCCTCAGAAGTGAGAAACCAGTTGCTATTACTGCCTTGCGCTTTCTGGATCTTATGCACGCGCACCGTCCAGAATCTTCGATTCCCCGTGCTATCAACGAGGAACTCGCGCTCATTCACTGATCCGAAGAATGCTGTGCGACGCACGTAGCGCGAGAATGCTCGACCGTATGGCAATCTTAATTCGTCTTTCGCTTTGGTTAGAAATGCCTTGAGCTTATCGATATCTCTTTTGAAGGTTGAGCCAAGCTCTCCGAGCTCCACGATAAAGTGTGATAGCACAGATCTAACGCTATCCTTATCTGATGGATCAAGCGTTGCACCTTCTAAAAACCATTCATTATTAGGTAGTAAGCTCTTAATCCAGGATGTCTTACCGATTGCTTGCTTACCTTGGAATATGAGAACGCCTTCTAAGTTTGCTCCGCGTTCCTGACAGCCTACTGCCGCGCATCCCATCAGCCACTTGCTCATCAATATGTTTTTAAGCTTTTCATCCTCGGCTGTAATCGTATCCAATAAATCTTGTATGCGGCTGACGCCATCCCAAGGCTTTGATTCAATCCACTCTTTCACCGGGTTATATTCTCTGGCTAGTAACGGTATGTTCTTGAGCATCCTACCTTCTGGTACAAACGCTTGGATACAACGGTTTTCTAGTTCCGCTAATTGCGCCTCCTCACTCAGATCATGGATAAACTCCATGTCCGGTATTTGTATCTCCATCTCTTTGCTGATTACGTTGTAGCGTATGTCGATATTTGATTGCTCAAAAAGCGTGCGATAGTTCTCTGTCGTTGCCATGATGCGCCCACCGGGTTTATTTCTTGCGAAATCCACCTCCTTTGTATCCATCGGCACTTCTTTGACAATGAGCTCACCCTCCAACTGGTTTACCGCATCGTTGAAATCTAACCCCCGCTCTTCGGGTAACTTGATCTCTGCCTTACCGTTTTGTTGCTTAATCCAGTTAGCCGCGTAGTCTGCCGCCTCTTGCCCTGTGTTTGATTCATCATTATCTGCTAGGAATACATGGGTAGCGTTTGGAAACCATTTGTGAAAGGTCTTCGGTACTTCTTTCATACCGTTAGCATCACCCGTAATAATCACTGGCTCTCGCTGTTCAACGTAATCAAACCAAGATGCACCTGTCGCATACCCTTCTACATAATTAACGCGTGTCGGCGCTTGTTGCAATAGGTTCGCGCCAATCACCGCCCAGGTGCCCTTACGCTTCGCACCCTTATGCCACCACTTCTGCCCACCATCCGGTGGTATGTACGATAGCGTGACAATTTGTTTGGTTTCATCGCGATAGGGTATCAACAAATAGCCCTCGTAGTCTGGGCCTTCGCTGACGCGTAAACCATGACTGATGACGTTTTTGTTGGTAAGATAAGGATGATCTGTGCACTCAGGTGATGATTGCCAGATCTTTAAAACTTCTTGTTGCGCTTCTTTGTGTTGTTTTGCCAGTTCCTTCTCATACTCGCGCCTTGCCTCGATGACAGCTTGCGCGGCTTTTTGTTGTTCTTCGGGGCTGATCTCACCCTTTTGATTAGCTGTCCACTGTGCAAGCGGTGCATCCCCGGCTCGCCAATCAAAGCACGCACCAAACGGATATTCTTGATGCAAAAAGAAATAATACCAACCCTTTAGTCGTCTATCTCTTCCGCCCGCTTCCGAATAACACTTGCCTCTGCCGTGCTCATTTAGCGGTTCAGCAAGCTCTAAGCCATTGTTTTTTAAGAAGTCTATAAAACTTGTTACGTTGTCCTGTGTCAGTGGTCGTTTAAAATTCTTAGACGATCCACTTGATATTTTTATCGCCATCCTTTACCCTTTCGTTCATTGCAAACTTTTGCAATAATATACAGATATTCACACAAATAAAAGAGGTATTTAAAAAATGGCAATAATCGTTGATCAGGGAAGTGGCGGAGAAGGTTACGAACAACTACCGCCAGGTAACTATCAAGCGACTTGTTACAAGATTGTGGATGTTGGTACGAACATGGAAGAATACATGGGTGAAGTCAGCAAAAAAACGAGCATTTATTTATTTTTTGAAACTCCCGATGTGAAGACTGCCGAAGGACGACCGATGTCAATCTTTAACAAGTATACTAAAAGCTTGAATGAAAAAGCAAAGCTACGTCAGCATTTACAGCAGTGGCGTAATAGACCGTTTACAGAGGCTGAGTTAGACTCTTTTGATATGCTGAACATACTCGGTGTTTCTTGCACCATCGAGGTCGGTGAGAATAAAAACGGTAACGCTAAAGTAATGGGAGTGTATGCGGCGGAAGGTGGCAGTAAGAAAATGCCAACGCATAATGAGTGCGTGACGTTTGATCTTGAGGAATATGTCAAAGAGTTTAGTGGTGAGTCATGTCCTGAGTCAAAAAGAATGTGCGATATCTTTGAGGATCTACCACGGTTTATGAAGACAGCTATCGCAGGTGATGAGAATGAAGGTAAAGAGCCTTGTTTCGAGTATAAAGCGGCAGTAGAAAAAGGGCGTGGTGCTAAAGCAAAAGTGATAGAACCGAAAGCGGAGGAACCGTTTGTAGATGACGACATCCCGTTCTAAAGATCAGGTTGTTGAACCGTCTCATTACACAAGTAATAAGGGCAGACAGACCTGGGATCAGATAAGCGAGATACTTGGTTACGAACAAGATGTAGGGTACATGCGAGGTAATGTAATCAAGTATTTAGCACGGTTTGATAAGAAGAACCCTGAAGATCCCGTTCAGGATTTGTTGAAAGCCCGACAATATTTGGATCGACTAATAGCGGTCGTGTCCAAAGGACAAGGTTGATTATCGTTCTCTTCCTACCCTGCTCGTTGCCAGTGCGAGTGTCCGAACACTGGCTTTATTCAAAGGGAGCAAATAATGAAATTTCAAATAGGAATCTATGAAGATCTCGATTACGAGACTTATGCAAGCATACCCGCGTGGCGATCTCACGATCTGACAACGCTAATTAAGTGTCCATACTCATGGAAGCATCAGAAACCATTAACCGAAAGCCCTGCCTTGTTGGAAGGTCGTGTACAGCACACGGTGTTCTTGGAGCACGAAAAGTTTGATGATGAGTTCGTAATAGCGCCAGAACTAGATCGCCGTACAAAAGCCGGTAAGGAACAATACTCTGATTGGCTTATGTCGGTGGGTGATCGCACGGCTGTTAAAAAAGATATGTATGACATTTGTATGGAGCGGCGTGAGGTTGTCGAAAAATATATACCGAACGCGGATGATAAGGTTGAGCTTACCGTGTGTTTTTATTGGGCCACTCAGCCCTGTAAAGCACGACTTGATTGGTATACTGGCACAGATATATGGGATTTAAAAACATGTCGCGATGCCTCGCCCCGTGGTTTCCGATCTGCGATCAACAACTTTGGTTACTATCAACAAGCGGCTTACTATCTTACGGCCTGTCGCGCAGTGAACCTGCGTGCTGATAAGTTTTTCTTTTTAGCGCAAGAAAAGGTACATCCCTATGCATATGGCGTGTACACTTTGTCAGAAGAGGCGATACAATATGGCGTTTCTCGTAATGAACAAGCGCTGAAGCTTGGACTACGGGTTAAAGACGGTGAAGAGTTCAGGCCGTTTAACTTACCAGATAATGTAGAGTTTGATGTGTCCGATTTACAGTAGTAAGGAAGAGTCTCGCGAACAAGAAGAGATTTGGCAAGAACAAAAAAAATACCATGCCGCCCGTTATGTGTGGAATCGTCGCGGGCGCATGAACTATCGTAAACGTATGACCTACGGTCAATGGTGGGAACAGATGTTTAACGATGATCTAGAAGCGTATGCAGAAAAACTACAACAGGCTAAAAATCACACGTCGAACAATGACGCTTAACGTACTCTAGCAACTGCTTTGCATAGCTAGTCGTAAAGTCTCTGCCCTCAAAATTAAATCGTTGCCGTCCCTCTTCGACTGCGTCATCGAGGGCGCCCTGCAACTCTTCTATCTTGTGCGGCATGAAAACGAGCTCTGCGTTCATCATACTCCTCCTTTGTTATGTCTTTGATAGTTGGCTTTTCCCAGGGGTTGAGACATCGATCAATAATTTCTAACTGCTCTCTCAACCTGTCTAAATCTCTCAGCGCTTGAGCATCATTACAAGATTTAACGCTTTCAATCGCCTTAGCACAAGAGTGCCTGGCGTCTGAAACAACACAAACTATCTTCGACTTATCCACGTTACTCACAGGTTATACTCCTTCAAATATTCACCTACTGTTAACTCACACGATTCAATGTGATCTACCCATGATAAGACTTGCTCTAGGGTTGTGCAATCTTCGGGTAACACTCTATCCCTGAATGCTTCACATAAATCATTTGGCTTTTGCAAGATGTATTTCACCTTGCGATGAGCCATCGACTCTAAATCAAATGGCTTCACCTCTTGGTTGTCATTGATGTTAAACATTGGAATCAATAGCCTGGCCGACCGTAACAAGGGTCATATTGCACTTTCTCAAAACCTTTAAGAATATCGATTTGAATTTCACACATAACTCTTCGGTTTCCTTTTGTTACTTCCCTACCATGAGGATGCAAATCAATATAGTGTCCACAGGTTGTCCGAATCTCCCAATACTGCTTGTCAAAGCTTTTAACATCGTACTCACGCTGAATTTTTTTATTGCCGTTAATCCGATATCCATTCACTTTAATTCTCATATTTTTTCCCTTTGGTTTGTTTAGTTTTCCAAGACCCCCGGAGGGGTTTCGATCAGTGACTATCTGATCTCATCAGTTGGATCTACTACTTTAAACTCCCAAGCGCCTAGATCAAATACTCTGTCCATGATCTTGTATGCCCTTGCAAGAGTCACTTTTCTATTGTTTTGTAAGTAAGGCTTCCATTCTCTATTGATAATCTCAGGAACACCGTCCTTAATTTTTTCATCAATAATCTTCTGTGTATCTCTAGCTAAGATGTGTACTAACTTGTTGTTACCGTTCATATTTTTTTTCCTTTGGTTTGTTTAAATTTAATTTCAGTTTCTTGTTGCTTCTGCAAATCTTTTTTGTGTCCATTCACTCCTTCTTTCAAGTCTATCTTTAACTGCTTCCTCAGTTTTAAGAGAAACCATTCTTGACTTGCCACCCTCCCAACCGTCAGGGCTAACTGTTATCTGCCAAGGTCTTGCTCGACCTTCCCAGAACAAGACGTTATCTGCTCCGTGCTTGTGCTCTACTCTTCTGATCTCGCATTTTTCTCTGATCCGTCTTGCCATTTTTCTGCCCTTTGTTGGTTTGCTTTATTTATCTAACACTATGTATTATACACATCGACACGGTAATTGCAACACTTTTTTACAAATATTTACAAATAATTATAAGTTTTGTACAAAATCTTCTAATCTTTCTCGATGATATAGCCAGAAAACTAATAAGTAGCGCTCACCCTTTGTCACCGCAAGGCCACGATGCAGATGAGTAAACGATGGGAATATTAAGGCATGGCCGCTTGGGAGCGGTGCGAGAGTGCCGTGGTTATGAAATTCAGTGCCTCCACCTTCATACGCGCCCGTGTTAAGAGGCACTACAACGCTCATATCAGATGAATTATCGTGATGCCAGGCACCTTTCTTTTTTCCTGCAGGAGAATAATTACACAATTGGATTGAGGCAATATTGTTGCAAGGACGTTGATATAACGCCCAGAAAATAGGATCTAATACATTCTGCACGACAAACCACATGTTGCGATAAAGTTGCGGCACATGTTCCTCAAGCACAATCTCAGGTATCTGTCTTGCCTCGTCCTCTTCTGGGTTAGGTGTGAAGTCTATTTCTTTTTTCATGTGCTCTATCTCTTCCATCAGCATCTTACAAAACTGACGCCGGAAGAGCGGCACAGTATGCACGCCTGGAAACTTTGTTTTAATGTGTGACTTGATCGGTGTGTCTTTCAGTTCGGTCATACCCTGGCTTGATCGGTACTTTGCGATCATGGGTATTGTTTCCTGCACAGACTCATATAGCGGTTGATTAATAAACCAATGAGACTGCATCGACAGCATATAATTCTTCAATTCATACACAGGCTTGTACATTCTTACAAAAATATATAGAATAATAACAATACTGTAGGTAATTTGCCAATGAAGATAGAACATTTGCCAATGGATGAAGAAAATAAAGAAGGAACAAAGCGCAAGACGTTAGCGGTAGACGAGGAAACTTACGATCTATTGCAACGCATATGCTTGCACAATCGTCGCTCTAAGATTGATACCTTACGGATTATGATAGAAAACGAGTATGACTACACGTTTAGAGTGCGCGATGGGGACATGCATTGATCTTTCAAAAAAAGAAAAAAGCAGTGCCTCAGTCCTATCAGCCTGTCCTTGAAGCGGCAGAAGTGTTGGAGCTCTTCTCTCGCATGACCATGCATCAACAAACTGCGTTACTGCGCTTGATTAGTCGCAACCTTGTGATTGAATTAGATGATGATGTGTATATGGGTTACGAGTTTGAATATAACGTAGATAAGGCTGTTATCTTAGCAACACCGACAGATACCGTACCAGACGATTAAACCATCAGGCCTGCAATACCAGGTTGTTGCATTCTCATCGCGATCTCTCGATCTTCTTCTGACGGCAATAGCGTGGGCGATAATGCGGGGTTGATCCCAGATGGCGCCGACTGCACGGGTAGGTCATCAAATAGATCTATGTTTGCACTCGTTTGTGGCATAAATTGATAATTCATTGGTTGTGGTGTTTCTGGTTGATCTTCAACTTTTTGCAGTTCTTCTAATCTTCTTCTCAATTCAATATTAGCGGGTGCTTCATCTTTTCTTATCGGAAAACCTTCACTATCTGTTCGCGCCGGCACTAAATCACTTGGATCCATGTCAGAAAAGTCCTCAACGCCTCTTGCAACTGAGTTTGTTATAAACTGAACATAAGGATTAATGGAGCGCAGAGATTCCGCTAATTTTGAAGCCGCCTTACCATCAATCAGAGCGGTAATTAAAACGTCTTCATAAGCTTCTTTTTGTTTTGCTGATTGCCTAATTGCGATATCGTCAAAACCACGAACGACTAATCTTTGAGGAAGCTCAATCGCAGATCTAATTGCAGATGCAACAACTCCGGTTGGATTCGCCTCTTTTTGAATAAAAGCAGACAAAGCTTGCAGAGGTTGTGTTGCAGAAGTTGATTGTGTAGCAATATAACTAACAGCCTGAGCCAACTCCGTAATTTCTTTAAAATTTTGAAACTCTTGAGGTTCTAGAATCGATTTAAAAGCATTTATTTTTTTACTTCTTTGTTTTTCAGCGCCTCGACCAAAAGCTTTTTTTGGATTTCTAATACCAATCGTTGATAAAAATTTGTTTGGCACACCAAAAGGACTTACGGTGCTTTCTATTGCCTTAGATAATTGAGTGCGTAACCAATTTGATTTTAAATTTTGCCAAACCCTAGGATCTTCTTTTATCAATAAATCTTTTAATCTTTTTATCTCTGCGGCTGAAGCTTTACCTGTAAACATATTTTGAATGGCTCTCGCACCAGATTCAGAATTTACGGTTTTTACCGCATTAGCAATTTGTTTTAAAAATCCTCTCTCAAATAATTGTAAATGTCCCGTATCCTCTGAAAAAACAGTTCTAGCTTTTGCGTAAGCAGGACTCGCGCTACTTAATTGATTGGTAAGTTGACCTTTTATATCCGCTACGATAGATGACAGTCTTTTATTCCCTTGTGATCCACCGGGCGAATATTTTTCATATAAAACTCCTAAATCTTTTATTGCTTCGTCTAAACTGCGTAAATTATCTTTGTATCCTGCAACAGTAAAATCTATTTTTGAATCATCAGGAATTTTTAATATATTATCTATTTCTTTATAAACTGCTGTTCTGAGTCTTCCTATTTGTGGATCTTTTATTTTTGACTGAATCTCATCTTTTAACGCTGATAAATCAAACCTAATTTCTGCCTCATCAGCAGAATCAAAAGCTTGTTTATACATTTTGTCAGAACGTGTTTTTCTCTCTTGCAACATTTTTTTTAATGCTGAGTCATAAGCATCAAGTAAATCGTCGTAAGCAGATCCTTCTCCTAATTCATCAAGTTTTTGAAATTCTGCTCTTTGTTTTTTATTAAAATATTTGCCTCTTCTTATTTCGTCAAAAAAATTATCTAACGCATCTTCCATTCGCAGAGCTCGATCCTCATAAAAATCGAATAATCTCTGCGAGGTTGGCTGTTGACCCAAATATCTTTGTATTTGACCTGCATTAGTTTTTATCCCTTGTGCTTCTGCCCTAGTAATTTTTATATCAAATTTATCTTTGGCAATTTTTACAATTTTATCAACATCCTCTCCACCTTCTGTAAGAATTGTTTTTAATGCAGTTTTACCATCCTCTCCAATAAATTTTGCATTTACTGTTTTCAATGCACTTTTGATAGGACTAGTAAATCCTGCGCCAATAGGGATAGCACCAAAAAGACCTGCCGCTTTTAAATCTTCTTCAAATTTATCTCTATTTAAAAGAGGGCCATTAAGCATAAGACTTGCGGCTAAACGCACCCCATCCCCAAGCACTCGACCCCCTGCACTGCCCATCGCACCTCCCGGTGACGCTAAACCAACTTGCCCTAAAGCACCGCCTGGTGATCCAAGTATAGCGCCACCCGTCATGCCGGCTACTCCTCCTATTGATTCTGTAGCAAAAGAGAAAAGCGGCCCAACCCATCCAAAAAAATTGTCAGCTCGAATGTCACCAATTCCTAAATCTACATCTGCAAATTCATCTTTAATAGTGTTCGTGACAGGGTCCATATAAGATAAAACAGTATTGCCTTCGTCATCTTTTCGATAGAAATATATGTCGTCTGCGACACCACCAGATTTTGCATATTCCGGAAATCTTCTTTCGAATAAATATTGCACACCTAAAGCTTCATCGTTCGTTAATCCAGATATAAATCCTCTAATAAAACCAGGGCCATCAGCTACCGCAAGTCTTTCTTGTTTTCTTCGCTCATCAATCGATTTTTCGTCACTGCCTTGCTGTAAAGCTCTTAGATTTCTTCTATGAAAATCACCCATGTGAGTGTCACCAATGACTTTATTATTTTGAATTGCTTCAACCATTTTATTCCACTTTTCTTTTGTTGGGGCATCATACAAAACGCCTTCATATTCTTGTTTATATGTTGACATTGTAATTAATCCTCATCTTCGGGAAACGAAATAGAATTTTGTCTATCTTGGTAACGCTCTCTAATTAATGCTTGATTAGATTCTTCTTCATCCTGACCATATGTGTTGGCAAGCTCAAGAATCGTAAAAGTTTCATCATCTGCAATAATTCTAGGGTTGTCTTTCTTCCATTGTAATCTAAATCTTTCAAAAGCATTTTCTTTTTGTGAGATACTAAGTTCTGCAGAGCCAATTTTTTCCTGTATATCATCGTTCATTATAAAATCGTCAAAAAACTTTTTTTGATAATTAGCAAGCGCCCTCATAAATTTTATTTGTTTTTGCAAGCCACCTGGACTTGCCGCTAAACCTGGCATTGCTCGTTGGAAAGTTGTCATTTCTCGATCCGATATCGGACCTTTAGTTTGTGCTACCAATAAAAGAGCTAATCGTGTGTTAATAGTGTTTATTAATTCTTGATCGTCAATGTTGGCATCATAACGCACTCCAAGCTCATTAAAGAATTTTCGTATCCCAAAAGTTTTTTCGGCAACTAAACCAGTTTCATAATTTGCTCTTTTTGCCGCTTGTTCTAGTTGATTAACATTAAAAAGAACTTCTTCAGCATTTTTTGCTTCCTCTTTGATTAAATCCAAGGCCGTAGAAAAAGATTTTGCTCTTTGATCTGACAAACTGTCATTACCACTTCCTATAGTTACTTGTGTTTGTGGTTGCTTGATTATTTTTGCGTTTGGCAAGGATCTAGCTAAATCCACTTCTATAGGGTTGTTTGCATTTATTGGAATGTCATCAACACCTATTTTTTCTCCTTTTTGATCAAGTATGTCGTATTGGTAAGTGACTATGTCTTGTTTTTTTTGCTGTGCTTTAATTTTTTCTAAATTACGTTTGTTTAAAAAATCTAAAGCTAAATCTTCATCTTTTTTTGCAAGTTCAAAAGCTTTTAAACCTGCCTGTCTGTCTAACATCCTTAGCTCTTCATCTTTCTTTTTCATTCTTTGGTTGAAATTTGCAAAACCGATACCCGCCGCTCTAAACGGCCCCACCGTGGGATCAGTTGTTAACATTGCTTGACCTAAATCAGAAACTAAATCATAAAATGTAACAGGTGCAGGCTTTCCCAATAATTTTTTTAATCGTTCTTGATAATCATCAAATTCTGCGCCAAAATCAAATTCAGGCTTTTCAAGCTCAAGTGGCTTCATCTTCCTAGCCGCTTCAATAGCCCTTAATTGCAATTCAAGATCTTTAGCAAAATCTTTTGGTTCGTCAGTGTTTTCACTCAATCTTGTAACTTGAGGGGCCGCAGTATTTATTTGAAAACCAGTTTCAGTTTCAAAAGGATCGATAATATCATAACTTGATATCAAACCACCCTCTTGAAAACCCATCACCTCTGGAAACTGTGATCTATTCATTGCCATGTTTATGTCCCTGTGTTAGCCGGATTACGGAAGAACGTACCTAACGCACCAAGTCCCGCCAAGCCAGTGCCTAAGCCTGCCTGTAAGGCAGATGGCGGCGTTCCAAATAAAGTTCTGAATGTTGTCTGTCCGGCAGGAGCCATTCCTACAAACGGCATCAGTGCTTGATATTGTGCTAATGGCGCTTGCTGTGCTTGTAACAACATCGCCCGTTGTGCATCTAGCTCTCTCTGACGTTGTTGCTGTGCTTGTAATCCCATCTGCTGTAATAATCCAATATCGGCAGTCCCTGCTTGCTGTAGCTGTGATCCAAGTCCTGCCAGTTGCGATCCAAAGCCTGCTTGCGCTGAACCTAACTGCGCTCCACCTTGTGCTTGCGTGCCACCAATACCTCTGAACAAGTTCGCTAAGTTGCCAGAGATACCCATGCCCGTTGCACCGGCTTGTTGTCTTGCACCTGCCGCAGTCTGCCCTAATCCAGTAAGCGTTTGACCTAAACCAGTTCCTGCCGCAAATCTTTGTTGTGCACCAGAGCCTAATAAGCTTCCTAGTCCACTTAATGCACCGAATCCTGCCGCACCTGTCTGTCCTAACGTCTGACCTAACTGTTGTTGCGCGCCTAACTGCTGACCGGCTGTACGTGAAATCAAATCACCAAACGCTGTGCCTGCACCTAGTTTCTGCGCCGCCGCTCTTGATGCGGCATCAGCAAATCCTGTGCCTGCGCCAAATCTTTGTGTTGCGCCTCTTGATAGAATGTCACTTAGTCCTCTAGATGCGCCTAGCTCCTGCTGTGCTCTTCGCTCTCTTGCACCGGCAAGTGCTTGTCTTCCGCCAAATCTTTGTCCTGCAAGTGATGATAATCCGCTTGCGGCGGCACTCTCTGCGGCTCTTTGTCTTGCGAACTCGCCAAGCGCGCTTTGTTGTGCTTGTCCAAATCCTCGTGACCGTAAAGCGCCAATCTCTTTTGCAAGACCTCTGCCTAACGCTTCAGCTCTCTCACCCGCCGCTAGTTTTGCCCTAGAACCAAAGGCTGACTCACCGGCTGATGCAATGTCTCTTGCTCTTTGCGCGATATCACCCTTTGTTGCTTGCTCAGTAATATCTTCGATGGTTTGCTGTACCACTCTATCTTCAAATGGGTCAAAGAATTGTTGGGTCATCCTTGGGTCAAAACCCCGTGTGCTAGCCCTAGTTAAGTCAGCCGCTTCACTAATACCGGTATCTAATCCTCCGATACCACGCATAAGCGTTCCCTCGGCCCTTCCTAGCCCTCTTCGCTGTGCACCAGTACCTAACGAGGCCAAAAGCTCAGACCTCGCCAAATCGCGATCTAGGCTCTCTCCTGCCATCGCTCTCATGCCCAATGCGTCGGTTACATCTCTACCAAACTCATCAAATGTTCGTCTACCCTGCTGTCTTGCGCGTGCCAAATCCATCCCAAATTGATCAGCGGCACCTCTTGCCAACGCATCTCGCTGACCTAATTGTTGTAAGTATCTATCTGTTGCACCGGTTTGAAATCTTTCGATATCTGCTAAATCACCACGTAGTCTTGCCTCAGATCCTAACGCTTGTCCTCTTCCTTCTTGCACGCCGCGCAAAGCGTCCATCAATCCTAAATCTCTTTGATCTAATGCAAAGTCAGCGCCACGTCTCATTTCCTGTAATGCTTCTCTATCAAAGACTGCCTGATCTGCTAGACCTCTTTCAAGTGATCCTAAGCCTTGCCTGCCTAACATAACCGCCTCATCAATAAACGGTCTTTGCACGCCAAGTTGACCTCGTGCTAGTTGAGCGGCTCGTAGTTGATCGGGTGATAGTCCGGCAATCTCTTGTGGCACAACAATAGGACGACCCTCTGAGTCAAAGAAAGTTCTCTCTGCCGCTCTGAAAGCGCCAGGAATGAATCCACCTTGCCCGTCAATACCAAATAATAATTGTTGTGTTAGGGGATCCATTTGTGTTGCGGTTTTTTCTACTGAACTGACAAAGGGTGTCCCGCCCGTTGCACCGGTTCCTGTCGTAGTGCCTGTGCCTGTAGTAGTTGCTGTTGCAGTGCTACCGCTTGGAGGGGGTGTTCCTGCGCCTTGTGGGAAAGTTTGACCGCCATTCATTGCGGTTGTTGTTGCGACTTGTTGAGAGGGCGGTACTGTCGATGGTGATCCGGCACCATATCCAAATTGTTGACTTGACTCTACACGACGCCTTTCATCTTCTGTCATACCGCCTGCTTTTGGCATCGAGGGGCCACCAGGCATGGGTGCCGTATCTCCAAATCTTGGTGGTAACACGGTTTGTCCGGGTGATGTCAGAGGTTGGCCGCCTCTAAATGCTTGCCCGCCCATTGGGCCGCCGCCACCACCTTGAGATACTTGTCCTCCGGCCGTGGGCAAAGTAGTTTTTAGTCCTGGTGGTGGTGTTTGATTTCTAAAATACTCTTGTCCTGTAGTCGCAAAACCACCACCTTGTGGAGGTGGGGGTGGAGGTGTCATCGGCATTCCGACTTCACGTATTGGCTGTCCCCTAGAATTAGGATTATTAAAATTACCGCCGCCTAATCCTCGTGTGAAATTCATTAGGTTATCTTGACGAGGTGGTGGCATCGGAGGTTGTTGTGGTTGAAATGCGCCGATACCTCCCATCATAGGGGACATTGCTCCGCCTCGCATTGAAAAGTCTCTTGGCATCATCCTAAACATATTCTATCCCTCATGCTCTTTTTTTGGCGTAAGATGAGAATAAGTCCATCATCTCATACATTAAATCAGTGCCTCGTTCACGAGACTCTTCTTTGTTTGGCACTAACTCAATAATACCGCCACGCTTTTTATTCATGTCAAAGGCACCTGCGCCTCTAACTGATTGACTTTTAAAAACAAATTCTCCATCAGATAACATAGCAGGTATATCATCAGAGGTTTCGGTGCCTGGGCCATTTATCTTACCCGTTTTTCTTTTAAAATCTTCATCAGATACGTTGCCACCCTCAGCAAACGCCATTACGGGGCCACCCATGTACATGCCTGTCGGCTCTTCAGGTCTACCGCCAGATAGTTGCGGTATTGTGTTTGCGGGCATTAGGCCAAACTCTACAGGATTAGGTGCGTCTTGCCCCATCCTTCGCGCTATCTCAGCTTCAATGTTGAATCGTCCCATTGCATCCATTTGAGTCATGGGTGTTAGCGGCACGCCTCTTCTGTTCTTTGCCTCATCGTATGCGAGCTTGCCTAATAATCCTGCTAACCCTAAAGCACCTACATTTGGGCCTTGGTCTCCCATAAGTTTAGCGTTGATGATACGTTGTAAAATGTTTTGATCTTGTCCTTGCAAAGCGGCTAATTGTTCTGGGGTAAAAGCGGCTAATTGTTCTGGGGTAAGAGCATTTATTTCCTCTTGTGAGAGTGCAGACAAAGCAGTGTT
>LULO01000182.1_pt1 | contig 19158 bp, 21 predicted proteins | sample 728121 | NCBI WGS metagenome assembly LULO01 (sample SAMN03860287, study PRJNA289734) | marine metagenome | biome: seawater column; feature: ocean; material: water; isolation source: Red Sea water column Station 149 - depth 50m | place: Saudi Arabia: Red Sea | collected 2011-10-15 | depth 50 m | reverse complement strand
GACTATGTAAAAAAAGTTTACAATTATATGCAAGGTGAAAAGGCTGGATTTTACGAAAGTAAAGAAGAAATAGGTGATTATGCCAAAGAGAAGAAAACAGGCAAAATTGTTAGGATAGTGGATTTTGAAGATGACATATACACCATATCTTATGGCGAAGACAAAGGTGAAAATGATGTAGAAGCAAAAGACTTGGAGTTTTTAGATCAAACAGGTGCTGACCAAGAAGAGATTAGCAAGTTCGACGAAGACGCAGGCGAAGGACACATGAGCAAAAGCACATTGTACCACACAGCCAAATACGCCATACAACTTATGCAGATGATCAACAAAGGCGATGACCTTGAAGGTTGGGTGCAAAGCAAACTAAACAAAGCCGCTGATTATCTACAAGGTGCATACAACTATGAAGAATACCAAAAACTATCTCCATACAGAGAAGATTTGGATGTTTCTACTTTCGCAAAACACAAAGAGATTATAAAGAAAAACATCGACGAAATACTAGCCAAAGAAACAAAGCTGGACGACATCGATACTAAGCCAGGGATGATGAGAATACTGGGCAAAAGAGTAAATGAAGTTGAAAAGAAACTAGTAAGAGAATTTAAAATGAAAAAGCCAAGAACCATGCAAGATTACAAAGCAATGATGAAGGCTGTGCAGGATGTTGAGAGGATGCCACAAATTATGAAAGACCCAGAAATGAGAGCAAAAGTAAAACAAAGAAAGATGCAACTACAAAAAGATATTCCTGTGTTAGACAAGGAGTTCGATGACCAACCAAGAGATAGAGGACAGAGATTGGATGTCGGAGAAGACAAATATGAATTCAGAGGAAATCCATTTCCTATACTAGGAAAAGCAGAGTCATATTTAAATTACGGTTCAGACATGGCCAAAGCAATTTTAAACAACAGCGATCAAGTTAGAGCCATGGCAGAAACATACTTAGACAGAGTGCCTAGTTTTGTAAACACAGAGATGAAAGAAATATTTCCAAAAACTGAGAATGTAAAAGAAGATGGACATACAGACATTCCTAGCGTTATGAGAAACTGCGAAAACATCATAGAAGACGCCAATGACATTAAAAACAAAGTAAGCACCATGCAAGGTGAACTTCCATCATGGATGACAGAAATGATAGCAGTGGCATCAAGCGATTTGGATGCCGCCAGAAACTATTTGGTAAATCCTAAGTCAGAAACAATAGACGAAGATGTTGCTGGCTTTTTGAAAAAATTAGCGGCGGCTGGCATAATAGTTGGTACGATGGCAGGTGCTGGATCTATACTAACTGCACTAGACAATAGTGTTCCGGCTGTACAGGCTATGAATAAAGCGTATGACATGGCCATGGATGCAGGCAACGAAGAACTAGCGAAAATGATTAAGAACGATATTTCAGCAGTAAAAGTAAGATTGAGTTCGGGTAGAGACTTGAATTTTGTAAAAAGTATGCAAGACAAATATATTAAGTTCATGCCAAAAACTGAAGCGGTGGACGAATATACTAATACATTACTGACAAAAATGACAAACGTGTTAGGTGAGTCATGGTCAAAAAAATACAAAAAATCAATCAACTGTGCTAATCCAAAAGGCTTTTCACAGAAGGCTCATTGTGCTGGTAGAAAGGCCAGACAATCAGGCAAAAAAACTAAAAGTAAATCTGTAGCATAGATTATATAAATAATTCGTATGGCACGTAAATCAAACAAAGACAATAGCTTCGCAGACCTAGTACGTCGTTTGAACGAAATGAGCAACATGACTCCGGAACAAGAAAGAGCAGAGCTTATGGAAGCGGCAAGAAATGAACCAAAAATTTTGGATTCAAAGGATGTATCATTGGGAGACATTGCAAAACTGGCTGGAATAAAAGAATACACAGAAGCACCTAAAGTTTCTGAAAAAGCTGAGAAAGTTATTGAGAAAGCATTAGGCGAAACTTCAGCAATATCACAAGCCATTGCAAAAGCTGACAGTGATGAATCATTAGCAAGTACCATTAAAAAAGAAGTTACTGAAGAAGATAAAAGATTAAACAAAATTGCAGAACTAGAAGCAGAGCTTTCAAAATTAAAACAAGAAGAAAAAGAAGAAGCAACATTAGATGCAGATGCATTTAAAGAAACATTCATAAAAGAAATTACCGAATATGTTAAAGAAGCAGAAGCAGACAAACTAGCAGAATTATACAACGCATTTTCTACAAATGAAGTAGAAGTAAAAGAAGATTCATTCTTGATTAAAACTCCAGAAACAACTGAAATTATTGCAGATGCCGAGCAGGCCGAGGAAGAAGTTGTACAAGAAAAAGAAACAGAAGAAGAACAAACAGACGAAGCATCTGGCTACGAGGGCGGTGACGAAGCAAGGAAACACACAGTAACACTAGCAGGAGACTTTACAGCAGAAGAACCAGTAACAGGCAGAGATGCAGAAGACATTGCTAAAATGTTGAATGATGCTGGAATAAAAGCAGAAGTGAATCCATCTGAAGAAGCTTATGACAAAGTCAATGTGCAAACAATGACAGACAAAGAGACAGTATTAAAAGCACTAGGAGATATGGTTGAAGAAAATATGGAAGTAGAATACACTGATGATTTATCCGAAGCCAAAAAGAAGCCAGTGCCAACCTCACCAGAAAAATGGTCTAGAGCAAAAGCAAAAGCTAGATCGAAATTCGACGTTTATCCATCAGCATACGCTAACGCCTACGCCGCAAAAGAATACAAAAAAATGGGCGGTGGTTGGAGAATGGGTAAGCCCAAAAAGAAAAAGTAATAAGTACAGGTGATGAAAGTACAGATCACCAGTAACGAATTCAATCCAGACCCACACTATCACCAGCCTATTAAATCGCCGGTTCCACCAACACCAGAATTTGTTAAAAATTTACCAAGCATGGTTGATCAGTTTGATCAAAACGGATTCGACCTTACCCAACTGGAAAGACTATATGCCAAAAAAGATGGGCATAGAATTACCAAAGTTAGAACACAGCATTGGGTTCTAAAGGACAATTGGTTTACAGCAGACAGAGTAAACAGCGGGGCACACATAAATCATTCATATCTTTTTGAGAGAAAAGGATTCACTGGAAAAGCCTTGGAGCAGATGAAGTCATTTGCTGAACATTGTCCTATCGTACACAAAGTTTTGCAGATGAGACCTAAATGGGGACTTGACTTTAGTGTCGACTATGCAGATGCCGATGGCAACGTTTTTGAAGTTCTGCATTGGGAGTGGGACAGCTTCAATTATGATGAAATAATAGAAAAGAAAAAATACATGGATGATTTTCTACAAAACATAGATTGGACTGAATCCGCACAACGTATACTTGAACATAAATCTGAATGGCATCATCTAGGATTTTTTGAACAATCCGCATGGAAAACAAACTTTTTTGGTATAGAAAAAGAGCGTTTTAAGATGGTTATATGGAAATAAATATCTATAATGATACCGCTAAATTTTAAAGATTATTATAAAAAGTTCCAGGAGCTTACAGACAAAGGAACCATTAACACTAAAAATCAAATTGCAAGTCCTTTATCAGCTGGATCGCGTGGATTAGCAAAACTTGAAAAATTTGCTGATAGCCCAAATCAAATAATGCGTGGTAGTGTAACAGAATCAGCCGACAGAGAATATCAAAAGCTAGACAAAGATACAATTGAAAAATTAAGGGAAAAGTATCTTCCTGATTGGGAATACAAAGATAACAGTTTACAAAAAAGATATAAATTTGAAGATTACTTTCAGGTAATAAAATTTTTAATCGACACAATTAAACCACAAGAAGAACTTGACCATCATGCAGACCTTGGTGTGTTTTATGATGAAGTATTAGTCAAAATTTACACTCATAGAACCAAAGATGTTACAGACTATGATTTCAAAGTTGCAATACAAATGGACATGATAGCCAAAGAAAAACATGGAGCTATTAAACCTGACTATGACTTATCTGCTTTGGTTGACGACTTTGACTACTGTGTGAACTGCGGTACACTATTACTAAACGAAAGAAAATACAAAGGTGGGCTACGAAAATGGTTCAAACAAAAATGGGTAAACATTGCCAAAAAGAAAAAAGGTGGTGGACATCCTGAGTGTGGCACAGGCGGCAGTAAAAGAGGCTATGCAAAATGCGTTCCGGCATCCAAAGCTCGTAGGATGACCAAAAAGCAAAAGAAATCAGCAGTATCACGTAAAAGGGCCGCACAAAGAAAAGCCGGTAGACCAGGAAAAGATACAGGGGGTGGCTCTGGTAAAAAGCCTATAATGGTATCTACCAAACCTAAAAAATAAAAAAAATCCATAGTTTTCTAGTTTCTTAAATATTATCCAAGTATGGATCCTATTTTAATACTTCTTGGAATATATGTTGTGACCATGGGTGGCCTGATGGTCGGCATCGACAAAACATTTAGAACTTCCAAGGAAGGATTCATGGTTAGCAATAGAAGTGCTATGCCATGGCAGGTTGCGTTATCCGCCGCGGCCAGTTGGACTTACATATCAGTTTTAATTTTAAATTCAAGATTCACGGTTCAATATGGATTTTCAGGAGTGTTCTGGTACACCATTGTTTTTGTTGCGGTGTTAATTGGGTTTGGTTACATGGGCCATACGTTGATCCAGAGAATGCCCAAAGGGTATACCCTAAATGAATATATCGATCAAAGATATAAAGATAGAAAAATGACTGTGTTCTATCAAGTCTTACAGATTGCGGCGGCCATCTACGCGGTTACCGCCAACCTCACAGGGTTTGGTATCATATCCGAAATAATTTCAGAGGATTTCAGTTACAATACAATAATCGTGGTTTTGGGGATAACAGTATTATTGTATACCATGTGGGGAGGCATAAGAGCAAGCCATAAAACTGATGCACTACAATTTGGTTTATTGATACTGGCCTGTGTTGTGTTTGGCTTCTGGTCGGTCATTGCCGCCGGTGGTCCTACAACAGTGTTTGAAAATTGGAATACAGCAGTGCCTAGAAGCATGATGGATCCTGAAATAATAAAAAACTTTGTTGGTCTATTATTGCTTTTGTATACTGCATCCATTTTGGCAGACAATATGCACTATCAAAACGTATTCAGTTTAGGGAATAAGAAAAAAGTCATTAAAACATATTGGTTAAGCGGAACATTTTTATTTGTGGCCTACGCTGGCTTAACAATGATAGCCGCTTCGGCATTTAGTCTACCAATTGAAATCAAAAATCCGGACAATGCTTATATACAGGTTATCGAACACGTAATAGGACCAATTGGATTATTATCATTCATGCTGATAATTTTATTTAAATGCTCTTCGGTCATGGATAGTTCGCTCAACGGAGCCGGAACAGTAATAGCAAATGATGTTATCAAAACTAAAAATCCATTAATGGTCAGCAGGATAACAATGGCCTTTGTGATGATATCTGCAATTTTCCTAACAATCATGGAAATAGATCTTTGGGTGCTACTTACTACATTTGGTGCCTTAAGAATATTAGCGGTTGCTCCAACACTTTACGGAGTGTTTACTAAAAAAGAAATAAACACTAATGTTTTATTTTATACTTTAATTGTTGTGGGAATAGGTGCATTTACGGCCATGGCAATGAAACTTCCGATCGATAGATTTTATCTATCATTGATAATATTAGCAATACCAACTAGTGTTATTGTTTACAAACACTATAAAACATAATGAACTTTACACAACACGTTTTTAGAAATTGCAATTTAGATAGGAACGCTTTAATTTACAATGACTCTAAAATAACTTATAGAAACTTACGAGAACTTACTGGTAGATATTATAATTTTTTAAGGCAAAAAAATATCAAGGCGGGTGATGAAATATGTATAAGCCTTCCTGATAGCCCAAATTTTGTAGCACTAATTTTGGCCAATTGGGCTATTGGAGCCAAAACGGCTCATCCAAATCTTTCTATTAAAGGAAAACAACTATTTGAAATAGTAGATTCATACAAACCTAAATTAATAATAACAGATGAAAAAAATTCAGGCAGATTTTCAGATATGGACTATGACTTGCAATGTTTGGAGCAAATAGATGCTGAAAATATCATTATTGATTATCATCGATACAAGCCAGATGAAACTTTATGGTATCAAATGAGTAGCGGCACTACTGGACGGTCAAAAATGGTTCGACATACAATTACAAACGCATTCGAGTGGCACAAAAGTTGGAACAATTCTACAAAAGGTGACAGCAAAGATCTAATTTATGTCACAGGAAAATTACAGTTCAATTACAGTTTTGGCCTGACCATTTTAAATAATTTACTAAATGGGTCCTGTGCTGTAATACATGACGGTATACCTACGCCAAAATTAATAGAAAATGTTTTTAAGAATAATAAAATTACAAGGTTTTACATTATTCCAACTTTTATAAATCTGCTTTGTAAATCTAAAAGAGATATAAATTTCCAAAATTGTAAAACAGTATCATCCAGTGGTGACTTTTTTCCAGAATTCATGTATGAAAAGTTTTTCGAAATATACGGCGTAAAAGTACAAAATATCATAGGCTGTTCAGACTGTTGCCACAACTACACATTTAATTCAGACTATTCTTATAGTCTAGGCACGCCATTACAGTTCGTTGAGATAAAGATCGTAGACGAACAAGATAATGAATGTCCGATCAACACTGTGGGTGAAATTTTAGTTAAGGCACCTTTCATAGGCAAAGGGTATCTGCATGACATAAAAAATACTTCGAAGGCTTTTGTAAACGATTATGTCAAAACGAATGATCTTGGAATGATGGACAGCAAAGGAAGGTTACACTTCAAAGGCAGGAAAAATAATATCATTAAGATCAATAGTATCTTTGTAAATCCAATCTACACAGAAAAAGAGATCATCCAATATCCCGGGATCAGCGACTGCCAGGTTGTATTCGAAAACAACACGCTAATGGCAAACTTGGTAACAGATAGTAAAATTAATATGTTGGGACTAAAAAAATTTTTACAAGAAAAATTAGAACCTCAACAAGTGCCAAAAAAATTTAACCTGGTTGAAAATATTGCCAGCACTTGGAATGGTAAAAAGATAAGACAAAATTTTACCTATTAATATCGTACTCCAAGCTATTTCTGTTATCTATAAGTTTATTGTGCCTAAAAGTACCTGTTTGCTCAAACACAGACGCCTGTACACGGCTGGATGCCGTGAACTGCTGATGTTTGACTGTGGTGACATTTTCCAACATGGAATACGCTCCTAACCAAGTGCCTTCTGCCAAATTGCATTCAGAAAGTTTGACGTAGGGAGACACGTAAGTGAAATCACCTAACTTATTATCTGCATGATTAATACTGGAGTATAGTTGCACATCAACAAAATCTCCAAGGTGTGACCCCGGACTGACATAAGCAAATGGACCAACATGACAACCTCGGCCAAGCACAACGGTGTCATGACACAATGAATTTTTGTGTACTAGTGTTGGAAAGTTTGCCCGGGGGTTCAATTCACATATCTTATCAATCACACACAATTTAAATCCTGTAAATCCAGCCGAACAAAAATACTGATACCCGGACTTGTATTGTTCCACATCCTCCAGTCGAATAATTTTTGAAGCTCTAACTTCCGACACGTGTTTTTGAAGTTCCTTGTTAAGTGATGTTTCACTCACAAAACAAATTGGATCTCCATTGTCGTTGCTGATTGTGTATGACATAAAACTATTTACATTTGTGAATACTCTATAAATATTTTTACTCGTGCCAGAAAATTACAGCGTAGACTTTTGGAATAAAATTGCCGATACCATGAATGGATTTGGCCCGGGCTTCTATGGATACGAAATATTAAAAAAACTTATTTGTAAAATTGATATACCTAACCATGGCAAGATTGTCTTATGGGGAGCAAGAGATCATAGTATAAATTTATTGTGTAAACATTTTGGACACGATAGGGTAATTGGATATGATGTTGGTAATCCAAATAAAAATCCAAACATAAAAATACAAAATGTTTTACAGATTACGTCTCACGAACCTATAGCATTCAGTTACAATGACGTTGGCTCTTTTAAACATACTCCGGTAGTAAAACTCCATGCCCATATGCTGGCGGTAAAGAACACAGTAAAAGGTGGATACCTATTGGGCAGAAATAACATAAATGCCGCCAAAGTCAACTTGGAAGGTATTTGTGTTGATTATGGATTTGAAAATTTTGATCTCGGTCTAATGCAAGAATACCAAGGAGTGGATGTAAGTGATCACATGGTATTCTGTAATCACTTGCTTTCACGTAAAAAGTAAAGTATAATAAACAAAAGGAGATAAAATGCGAAACTTCAATGAAGCAGAAAAACAAAAACTAATACAAATTATCAACCAAGGCTCACAGGTCCTAGGCGAGGTTGATGACCTAAAATCAGGACTTAAAGATACAGTAAAAGCACTTGCGGAGGAGCTAGAACTAAAACCGGCCATTATAAACAAAGCCATTTCAATCGCACATCGAGATAATCACAAAGGTATCAGCGACGATATGGATCTAGTTGATTCAATACTGACAGCCGCGGGTAAAATTTAGTGTTGGCCCTTATAAAGGAATTTTGGGTAACAAGTTATAAAACAGATAAAATTGCATTTTATCTTGAGATAATTTCTGTTATATTCACGATACTTGGATCTTGTGTCTTGACATTTACATCTCCAGAGCCTATTATGGAATATGTGTTTCCGGTTTATTTGGTAGGATCTGTAACATTAGCAATAGCCTGCTGGAGGCGAAGGATTATATGGACTTTGGTTTTGGCATCTTGGTTTACGTTAATGAACATAATCGGCAATCTTAAAGTATTTGTTCTATGAGTTATATCGACGCCTTTTATAAAAGAGAAGAAGACAAAGTATACGTGGTGGAGCGTGACTCCAAAGGCCAGCGTAGGTTTGTAGACTACGACGCCAGATATACGTTCTACTATCCGGACGCTAGGGGCAAACACAGAAGTATATTTGGTGAGACCTTACAAAAAGTGCAGGCCAGCACTTGGAAACAATTTATAAAAGAACAAAAAATAAGATCCAATAAAAAATTATATGAACAAGATATAAATCCTATTTTCAGATGTTTGGAAGAAAATTACTTGGGTAAAGACACTCCCAAACTTAACGTTGTTTTCTTTGATATCGAAGTGGACTTTGATCCAAAGCGTGGTTATTCAACGACAGATGATCCTTTCATGCCAATAACAGCAATTACTTGTTATTTGTCTTGGAGTAATCAACTTGTCACTTTAGCAGTGCCGCCAAAAACATTAAACATGGCAAGTGCAAAAACAGCCACAGAGAGATTTGAAAATGTCATGTTGTTTGAAAAAGAAGCAGATATGCTTGATGCATTTTTAACTTTGATTGACGATGCTGATATTTTATCAGGTTGGAACTCCGAAGGATACGACATTCCTATGATAGTTAGAAGGATTGAAAAAGTTTTAAGTTCTGATGACACAAGAAGATTATGTTTCTGGGGTGAAAAGCCAAAACGTAGGACATTTGAAAAATATGGAAAAGAACAATTAAGTTATGACTTAATTGGTAGAGTACATTTGGATCTTTTAGAGCTTTACAGAAAATACACATATGAAGAAAGGCATTCATACAGATTAGATGCAATTGGTGACTATGAATTGGGTGAAAAGAAAACTGTGTATGAAGGAAGTTTGGACGCACTTTACAATCATGACTTTGGCTTGTTCATAGAATACAACAGACAGGATTGCAACTTATTGGCCAAACTTGAAAAAAAATTAAAATTTATTGAACTTGCAAATGAAATAGCACATCAGAACACGGTGCTACTACAGACGACCATGGGTGCAGTGGCCGTAACAGAACAAGCGATAGTAAATGAAGCACACAGAAGAGGTATGATTGTGCCTGGCAGAACACGTAGAGCAGAAGGAGAAACAACCGCGGCGGCAGGAGCGTATGTGGCCACTCCAAAAAAAGGACTAAATGACTGGATAGGATCAATTGATATCAACTCTCTGTATCCAAGTGTTATCCGCGCCTTGAACATGGGTCCAGAATCCATCGTGGGGCAGATAAGGCCTGTGATAACTTCTGCAGAAATAAACAGAGCCAGATATCAAAAGAAATCATTTGCGGCGGCCTGGGATAATCAATTCGGCAGTTGGGAGTATCAGGCAGTAATGAATCAAGACAAAGCAACAGAAATAACAGTGGATTGGCAAGATGGCACTTCTGTAAAGATGTCAGCGGCACAGTTGTATGAAGTAATATTTGATGGAAACAATCAATGGATGCTGAGTGCAAATGGAACAATATTTACGTATGAGTTTGAAGCAATAATACCTGGACTTTTAAAAAGATGGTATGCCGAAAGAAAAGAAATGCAACGTAAAATGAACGAAGCAGGAGATAATGAGATTGAAAGAGAGTTTTGGGATAAAAGACAGCTCGTTAAAAAAATTAATCTAAACAGTTTGTATGGTGCAATTTTAAATCCTGGCTGTAGATTCTTTGACATCAGGATTGGACAATCTGTAACACTCACAGGAAGATGTATAACAAAGCACATGGCAAGTAAAGTGAATGAAATTATAACTGGAAAGTATGATCATCAAGGAGAAGCAATTATATATGGAGACACTGACTCCGTTTATTTTTCAGCATTTAAAACATTGGCACAAGAAATCACTAGTAACAAAGTGCCATGGGACAAAGAAAATATCATTTCTTTATATGATAAAATAGCAAATGAACTTAATGGCACATTTAGCAACTTCATGACGACAGCGTTCCATTGTCCAAAAACAAGAGGCGAGGTTATAAAAGCAGGCCGAGAGATTGTTGCAAGTAAAGGACTATTCATTACTAAAAAAAGATATGCAGTGTTGTATTTTGATAAAGAAGGCAACAGAACTGATACAGGTGGATCACAAGGTAAAATGAAAGCAATGGGCCTTGACTTGAAAAGAACAGACACTCCTGTTTTTGTGCAAGACTTTTTAAGTGATATCTTACAATTGGTTTTGACAGGAGCCACTGAAAAAGAAGTCCTGGATGCTATCACAGATTTTCGGACACAATTTAAAGCTAGGCCAGGTTGGGAGAAAGGATCACCCAAGAGAGCAAACAACATTACTGAATACTTCGAACAAGAAAAACGCAAGGGCAAAGCTAATATGCCTGGACACGTTAGAGCAAGTATCAACTGGAACAGATGTAGACAGATGTATGGTGACCAATATTCAATGCCCATCACAGATGGAGCAAAAGTGATTGTGTGCAAACTAAAGAACAATCCATTGAACTTTACCAGCGTGGCATATCCGGTTGATGAAATGAGACTGCCCCAATGGTTCCAAGAACTTCCATTTGATGAAGATGCAATGGAGCAAACTATACTGGATGGCAAACTAGAAAACTTGCTAGGTGTGTTAAATTGGGATATAAAAAGCACAGAGACCACGAACACATTCAATAAGCTGTTCGCAATTTAAATATTACCATGCTCAGTATCGAAGAAATAAGATTGGCTTTAAAAGTCCTTAAAAAATTCAAACCAAAAGAACTGGCCAAATTCATAGAAAAATACACCAACGAATTAGAAGAACTTGCACATAAAGTTGATGCATACAACAATGATCAAATACAACAGCTGGACAAAACAGCCGCGTGGTTTGAAGCGGACCTAAATTGGCGGGCTAATCACAAAGAAGTTGCAATAGATCCTTTGCTGGATTTTTTGATAAAACAAAAAATTAATCATTTCTCAAAGATGGGTGCCAGTGCTGGTTCCTATAATAGTTTGGAGATAGGACCAGGAGATGGCAGATTCTCTAAATTTTTTGTTGCATGGAGATTGAACTTCTTCATAGACATATTGAAAAGATGCGAAAATAAAATAAAGAAAAAGTTTCATCCACCGCACTTCAAGTATTTGAGATTTTATACAACTGATAGAACACAATGTAAACCTATACCAAATAACAGTTGTAATTTTGTTTTTAGTTGGGACACATTCACTTTCTTTACACAAAAGCACATTGACGAATATCTTAGAGATATCAACAGAATAATGATCCCGGGAGCATATGGATTAATACATTACTGTGACGCCAACCATGAAAAAGATTTACATGAAGCAAAACGTGGCTATTGGAACTATAATACCAAACAAGATATGAAAAAACTTGTGGAAAAAAATGGTTATGATGTTATCGAAATGGATCAATTCATGAGCGGTGCCAATTATGTGATATTCAAAAAGCCTGGTAATGGAAATCCTGTGGTATACAAAGTTATAGAAATACCAGTAGAAAAATAATTAATCAGTTGATCTAGATCTAAATATCTTTTATAATAAGAGTATGAAAGATATCTTACAAGACATAGTTAAACACACGCATGGATTGGGATTTTTGGATCTAGTAAAAATTACTGGTACCAGTGATCAAACTGCCATTGATTCAATGGCCGAAGACAGATCAGTTATCCTACAGGGATCTTTTCACAAGTCACAAGCAGAAATGGTTGGAACTTTTGGAATGCCTCAGTTGAATAAATTAGATATTCACTTGAAGTGTCCAGAATACAAAGACAAAGCAAAAATAACTGTAACAAAAGGCAACAGAAATGGTGTCGATACTCCAATTGGAATTCACTTTGAGAATGAAAAAGGAGACTTCAAGAATGATTACAGATTTATGAACGCTGAAATAATCAATGAAAAACTTAAGACTGTAAAGTTTAAGGGTGTTAAGTGGGACGTTGAAATTGAACCAACAGTGGCAAGTGTGCAAAGATTTAACTTTCAATCTGTGGCAAATACAGAACACAATTCTTTTGTTGTTAGAACAGAGAATGGTAACCTGATATTCACATTTGGTGATCAAGCATCACATGGTGGTGAATTTGTTTTTGCGGCAGGTGTAAGTGGCACTCTAAATAAAGGATGGAGTTGGCCTGTAGCACAGGTGTTACAGATATTAAAACTTTCTGATTCAGCAAAAGTTACACTACATTTCTCCAATGAAGGAGCAATGCAAGTCACTGTTGATTCAGGACTAGGAAAATATCAATACATCATCCCGGCTCAGGCGCAGTAATGACAGAACGTAGGCAAGAACATTTAGGAAAGTACAGCAGAGACTTTGCAGTGTTCTTGCCTGCTATATCAAATTTTTATAATACATTCATTTCAAAGCAAAGAGTAACTAACGGACAACACATACCAAAAGAAAGAATACCAGAAGGATTCGATCAAGATGTTGAAGGACTAAATTTTATCAATCCGGAGAAAGGATATTTTACATATCCAACCGCATTGTATTCAGCGGGCCATGCCTGTTTGGATATGGAAAAAGTTGCGGACAGAGATAGTATGTGTGTAAACAGAGATAGAAAGTTCAGCACAATAGTTGGAGACAGTGGCGGATATCAATTGGGAAAAGGAGTTATAAAGTTTGATTGGAAGGACTTTGAAGGTAACAAGGCAAACGCTGTAAGATCTAATATACTGAATTGGCTGGAACTGACAGCGGACTGGTCCATGACTTTAGATGTGCCAACTTGGGCGGCTGATGATATCAATTCTCCAAAGACAGGACTTAACAGTTTTCAAGATACACTCGATGGCACAATATACAACAATAAATTTTTCCAAAAAAATAGATTAGGACAAACCAAGTTCCTAAATGTATTGCAAGGTGATGACTGGGAGACTGCACAAATTTGGTATGATGCTGTAAAAGACTTTGAATTCGAAGGCTGGGCCATGGGTGGCATCAATATGTGTGATATGGAAGTTATGCTAAAAAGACTTATTATCATGCGTGATGAAAAGAAACTTGAAGGCAAAGACTGGATGCACGTACTTGGGACATCGCAACTTGACTGGGCTTGTTTCTTAACACAGGTTCAAAGGCAAGTGAGAAAACACATTAATGAAAAATTTACTATAAGTTTTGATTCGGCTTCTGCTTTTTTATCTACTGCAAATGGTTTAGTTTACACACACAACTTATTCACTCCTAAGAGATGGTCATATATTATGGAAAAGGCTCCGGATGACAAAAAACTAAAAGGAAGCAACATTCCGTTTCCTTTTCCATCGGCTATCGGTGACAGATTAAAAATGGGAGATATTTGTTGGTATGGAGATGGCGACCTAAATAAAAACAACAAAGAAGGAAAAACAAGTTGGGATAGTTTCAGTTATACACTAATGATGGCCCACAATGTTTACAATCATATAAGAGCAGTGCAAAAAGCAAATGACTTAAATGATATTGAGATGATTAAACACAAACCAGATGTAAAAAATTGGAAAAAACTAAAAGGATCTGACAACACAGATGAACCAAGTGAATTTGTGCCGAGAAACATTTTGTATTTCAATACATTTGTTGAACAAGTATTCACGTCTGAAAAGCCAATGGAACTGATTAATTCGGCTCGTGGCTTCCTTGCAGATATAAGAGGCACAAGATGGCAAAGAGCCACAGGTGGTGGTAAAGGTAAAAACAACTTTTCTAGTTTATTTGAAGGAGGATAATATGAAAAGAAACAAAGACAAGCGATACAAAAAATTACTATTAACCAAAGAGTACTTAGATAAGAAAGTTTCTCAACTTACCAAAGATCGGAAAACTGATAGAAGTTGGGATATGAAAGCAACACTGGTCAGGTTAAAAAAACAAAAATTAAAAATAAAAGAAGAAATAGCTAAAATTAGTGCTAGGTTTAATAAACTTACCAAAGTCAAGTAAATTGACAAAAGCTGGTTTTATGTTATAATTGTGTGATGCAAAGAGACTACGCTACAGGCTATAAAGATGATGTAAATGTGTTCTCAGGACTAGAGATAGAACACACGCCAGCTTATGGCAAACAAACATTATTCTTGGCAAGGAACGATTTGACATTTGATCAAATCATAAGTTTAGCCGTGGCTTCGGATGCCGAGGCAGTCTACTTTGGTGCAAACAGATCATATATGCACAGTCACGCGATGCAACTTGCACAAATACATCAATTACTTGACAGAGGATATTGGGTTACGGTAGACTATCCATATGAATTACACAGATTAGTTTCCAAAAAGTTTGCAACTTGCTGGACACACGAAAAATTTATTCCATTTTGTTCAATTATCTTTCCTTACACGGAAGATGATAAGCAACTATGTTTTAAAGTCGACGACGAAGACTTCAATAAAACCAACACAGGAGTTTGGAGTATGTCCATGGCAGACTTTAAAAGCAAAGCTGGTTATACGAAATGGGAAGAATACAAACAAGACGAACCAATAACAGAGGATAAAATATGGCCAGCACCAGTGAAACAGAAAGCGTAATTGATCAGATGTATAATATACCTGAACAACAACAAGATCAAGCATTAAAAGAGAAAGCCCAAAAAGCCAGCAAAATGATTTGGGTAACATTTAGGAAAGAAGGCATCCACAAATATCCGGCCGCTCTTGATGATCCTAAATTAGCAACAGGTGACAGAATGGACGTATCCTTTTTAGGTTATCCTCACAGACACATATTTCATTTCAAGGTAGCAATAGAAGTTTTCCATGATGACAGAGACATTGAGTTTATACAATTTAAAAGATGGATGGAAGATATGTACAGCGAAGGCACTTTGAAACTTGATTATAAATCATGTGAAATGATGTCGGATGACTTGTATATGCAAATAACAAAAAAATATCCAGGAAGAAAGATCGAGATTGATGTTTCCGAAGATGGAGAGAATGGATCACACGCAGTTTATGAAAGAGCTTAGAATAAAAGAAAGTAGAGCAACAACAAGAAAAGGTTATCTGCCTATAGGCGGTGGTGCTCTCAATGCCTCCTACACATTTGTAGACGCAGTGGCTAACATTTGTTCAACAATGGGCAACATGGGCCTTGTTTATGGCAAGGATTATTTTTGGGCTTATCATGGATATGATGATGACTTGAAGGACTGTGTTGTTGTAATGGTTAAAGAAGAAAAGTACAGCACAGCATTACACTTAAAATTAAAAAACAATCACAAAATTAAACACACAACGGATGGTGATGCAATACTAACGAAGGAGGCAGTATAATGCAAGGAATGACACTACCCAAGGTAACATTTAAAGTAAGACAAGGAGACGTGGCACCAGAAGGTCCAGGTTGTCCAATCGGTGGCACATGGAAAGACATGACCACAGATGATTACTTCAAAGGCAAAAGAGTAGTGCTTTTCAGTTTGCCGGGTGCATTTACACCAACTTGTTCATCTAAACAGTTGCCAGGTTTCGAATACAACTATGAAAAAATTAAAGGAATGGGCGTAGATGAAATATATTGCATGAGTGTGAATGACTCGTTTGTAATGAATGCCTGGGCTGAAAGAATGAATATATGCAATGTAAAGGTTATACCAGACGGTTCAGGAAATATGACTAGATTTTTAGGAATGCTGATAGGAAAAAACCATTTAGGGTTTGGCAATAGAAGTTGGAGATTCATGGCAGTAGTCAATGACGGTGTCGTTGAAAAATGGTGGCAGGAGCCTGGGATCAATAACGATGGAGATGACAGTGATCCTTACATTGAGTCAACACCCGAAAAAATGATGGAGTACCTAGGTAACAAATAATGTATAAACCTTTGCCAGATGGACTTACAATTAAAAATTCAAATGTGCAAGGCCTTGGATTATTTGCAACAAAGAATTTTGATGCAGATGTGGTACTTGGCATTGTTCATGTTTTGAATAAAAATTTTCCGCATGGAAGTATCAGAACGGCCTTAGGTGCATTTTATAATCATAGTGAAAATCCAAATTGTAAAAATGTTGCAGGATTCTGGCACCAAATACCAGTCAAGTACTTGGTAACTTTACGAGAAATAAAAGCAGGAGAGGAACTTACCGCACAATATACTTTGTATGAAGACTTTAATGACAAGCAAGATTAATTGTGCTATAATTTAGTATGAAAATATTTTACATGGGTCTCGAGCCCTATGAAGGCAGATATACTTTACAACTAACGGATTGGACTGAACGTGTTTTCAAAAAACGTAAAGTCAACTATGAGATAGTGCCAGGGACAACAATAGATGACTCAAAAGCAATAGTGACAGGCCAGGTGTTAGACGCACATGGCAGATCATATTTTGGCATGAGCCAGATGATGAATTTGGTCAAGATGATGAGAGAAGGCAAAATAACATCTGATGATGCAATATTTTTTGAGGATATGTTTCAGCCTGGTATAGAAAGTTTGCCGTACATCATACAGCAAAGTCCAGAAAAATACAGGCCAAAGATTTATCTTAGATGTTTAGCACAGGCAATTGATCCAGATGACTTTGTACACGTTTGGGGCATGAGCAAATGGATGAGTCATTATGAAGCATTGTGTAATGAAATACCTAACGTGAATATACTTGCAACAAGTGAAGAAATGGTTGCACATATGAAAATAGCCAATTGGAAGGCACCAATATACAATATATCAGGTTTGAGTTTTGGAAAAGAAGAAGTGCAAAGCAGAGTAGATAGAATTATTCCGTTTGGTGAAAGAACTGTGAGAGTTGGTTATGCGGCAAGATGGGATCAAGAGAAACAGCCAGGATTTTTTATGGATATGATCAATCACTGGTTTGCCAACAAGAATCTGCCGCCAGTTGAATTTGCGATAATGTGCGGAGGTCCTCTAAGGTCCAACCAGCCAGCATACGTGGACCAAGCAAGACTTATGCAGAAAGAAGGCAAATTAACAATATATGAAAATTTAAAAAAGAATCAATACTATAATCTTCTAACTGACACAAGAGTATTATTCAATTGTGCATTACAGGATTGGGTATCCAATACAGTATCTGAAGCCGATGCATTAGGAAGTAACGTTTTATTTCCAGCATATAGATCATTCCCGGAGACATTTTCAAATGATGAGTCAAGAATGTATATTCCATGGTCCGGCAGAGATGCTATGGAAAAATTAAAAGTTTTATTAACCAAACCATCCCCTAGTATGGGTCAAATATCTGATTGGACCGATGGCACAATAGATAGAATGTTAGACATCATGACAGGCAAGGGCGAACAATGGAGAAGAGATGGACCACACTACAGAACACCAGTATCCGAAAGCAAGTACTAACCAAATGAAAAAATCCGTGCTTATAGTTGGCACAGGATACATTGGTTCCCACATAGCCAAAGTTTTAAAAACAAATGGCTATACACCTGTTCTCATCGATAAAAAGCCTTTCAACTTTGAAATGTTTGAAGACTTTTATCAAATGGATCTGCCCAAGGATATTCACCTGCTTGATGATATTGTAAAAAGATACAACATCGACAGTTGTATTTGTACTGCCGGCTATACTTCGGTCAGCGAAAGTGTGAGAAATCCACAGAAATATTATAAAAATAATGTTGCTATGACTTTGCAATTGATTAACAAATTGAACAATTTGAATGTTAAAAAATTTATTTTTAGTTCCAGTGCGGCCGCATATGGACTACCGACTACTGGAATATGTAAAGATGATGACGTAAACCTTAATCCAATTAATCCATATGGTCGTACAAAACTAATGGTAGAACAACTTTTACATGATTATCATGTTGCAGAAAATTTTAAAAGTATTAGTTTGAGATTTTTCAATGTTGCCGGTGCTGACCCTGACTGCGAACTTGGTGAAGACTACTCAGAACAAACACACATAATACCACTGGCCATTCAAGCAGGGTTTACGGCAAAACAATTTAAATTATTTGGCAATGACTACAATACTCCGGATGGCACTTGTATTAGAGATTACATTCATGTAATGGACGTGGCCAATGCACATCTGAATGCTTTACAAAAAATACAAAATGACATTGACTATGATTCATTTAACATTGCTTCTGGTAATGGTTTATCCAATAACGAAATATTACAAGAAGTACAAAAACACACAGGGGCTATGGATATTGTTTCCAGTCCAAAACGTGAAGGTGATCCTGATACACTGGTTGCTGATATCAGTAGGTCACAAAACATACTAGGTTGGAAACCTACCCAAAGCGGCATTGACAACATAGTGCGAACTGCTGTACAA
>LULO01000463.1_pt1 | contig 19207 bp, 28 predicted proteins | sample 728121 | NCBI WGS metagenome assembly LULO01 (sample SAMN03860287, study PRJNA289734) | marine metagenome | biome: seawater column; feature: ocean; material: water; isolation source: Red Sea water column Station 149 - depth 50m | place: Saudi Arabia: Red Sea | collected 2011-10-15 | depth 50 m | reverse complement strand
CTCTGAACTGGTCCACGATAAATATAAGTGCAACCAAGAATAGCACAGTATATATCATCCAATCCATCACGGTCTACGCCCATGTTTCCCGTCCATCTGTTGCACCATCTCGAATAGCTTCTTGATATCATCCCTTCGATCCTCTAAGACTTTCTCGAGGTTGGCAAGTCTTTCATGGTTACGTGCTTGATTGATCTCCATCCTTTGATTACGAGACTTCACAACATCTATTTCCTCTTTCATTCTTTTCATGAAGAAGCCAAGTACGGACAATGCCGCGCCAATGCCTAGGAAAATATATGGAGAGTATTCGGTCACTTCTTTAGTCTTTCTTTCTTTATTCCAAACTCAAATATCTCCTCAAGCGACTCTAGTTTGATCTTACCTCTCTGCATAGCTCTTTTGATTAGTTTGTTTCTCATATGCGGATCAGCAACATCAGCGAACTGGCTTCGTATTGCTCGTATTGCTTCTATTCGGCCTCTAATCTTCATTGCCAAGCAAGCTTCTAAAGTTACCCTCGTTATGTTTTACACCATGTTTTTTAGCCCAAGCATGATACATCTTCTCACCCGTGCTATCAGGATTCTTTAGTTTCTTTTTTCTCGCAAACTTTCTAAAGGTTTCCAACCTATCGCCTTGCTTTTCAAATACATTCCTAAAGTCCTTAAACAATGGAAGTGGCATCTGCTTTACATTACTTTTGATGCTATACTCGAAGATTTCACTTAATGCATGTGTGCCGGGCTTTAGTTGCCCCATCATGGCTTTTTTTTTCTTCTCTTTTTCGTCTGCGTAAGTGCTCGCGGACTGAGTGTTAACTAGCCTGGTCTTACGTCTCCGTAGTCGAGAGATGGCACTTCTTCTCGGCATTAGCGAAGGTCCTTAATATCTAGCGCCTCTAAGCTCTGAATATTGCTTCTTGCCTTTGGCTTTACGCTTATTTGCTCGGTGAATTTCGCCTCTTCTTGATATTTTATTGCTAAGTTTACCCCCCGCATATCCCAATGCTCCACCTGCGAGAGCACCAATAGCAGCGCCTTTTTTACCACCAACGGCTCCTCCCAACATGCCGCCTTGTGCTGCAGTTAGACCAGAAGCGGTCACAGGACTAGTAAGCGCCCCGGATATGGCATAACGTTTATCTGTGGCTTTTTTCTCCTTAAATTCATAAGTTGAATATGCCGCTCTTCCTAATTCTATTAGTTCATTCATAATATTTTAACAGTTCCATGCCCGTAGGCTTTTATTGATTCTTGAGTTTGGATCATTAGCGGTCTTCGCACTAGTTCTCCGTTTCTTCATGCCCCTCATGCGGGCGCAAAATGATGCTCTTCGCTTGGCTGCTTTGCCACCTTTCTTGAGCTTTGATGGATCGCGTGTAACTGCGGTTTTTAATTTGCTACCTGGATTCTCTCTACGATAACTCTCCACACCCTTTTGGTTCAATCCACCGGATGCACGCTTGCCCTCTTTGCGTGTCCATGCCGCGCTACCGAACTCAAATGTCTCAGTCAAAGACTCAAGGCTAGTCCTACGATTCCGCGTTAGTCTTTGTGTCGCTTTCCTATATTTATTATTCTTTTCCAAGCGATCTATCTCATGCTTTCCAAGATATCTAAAACGCCTTCCGTCTGCATCTCTAAATAATGGCTGAGTCCCATATTTTTTTCCATATTTCTTATATGCCTCATCCGCATCATCCGCGGCTTCGTGACGAATTTTTCTCAATCTCTTTGGCTCATCTACATATTTATCCTTCGCGGCAAGTGCGCCTGCAACCCCCAGTGATCCAGCTGTTATGAGAGCTGCCATCTTTCCATGCGATAACTCAAATATCTCATCCAAGGACTCAAGGCTAGTCACCCTACGACCCATACCCACTTTGCTTTTCTCTGCTTTTTTCCGCTTTAACTCTGATTTACTCATCTCCCCAATGGTCTTTGGTGTCTTTGAGCTAACTTTGTTCTTTGGTCTGCAATACTCATTCGATCCACCTGCCCCACAAGCTTTACCCGACTTAGTGTCAGTCCACTTTTCTGATTGCCATCTTTTTAGGTCAGAACCTTTTTTAGACTTAGTAACCTGCCCCTTACCTTTTCGGCATTTAGCAATAGCCTGCGAAGCCCGCGCTGATGGGAATACATCATAACGGGCTTTTACAGAGTGATAGCAAGAGTCTTTAGGCATTTTCTAAATATCCCCCAAAAGTTCGTTTTCTTCCTCTAATCCGATCCATCTCCGCTTTTGTAAAACCCTTACGATTTAATCTACGCAACTTTGCATTACCTATATATTTTTTAGCAGTTGCCCCGCCCGCAAGAGCTACCCCCATTGCTGCGAGTACTTTTTGAGATGTTTTGCTCGCCGGGACTTTCTCATTTCGCTCTTTTTTCGACAAATCTTTATATTGCTTAAACTTCTTATCGTCATAAGCATTATATTTTTTGCGTGCTAATTCAATTAGGTTATTCATCGTCGTCTAGATTTATATCTGAATCAAAATCCACAACATCCTCTTCAAAATACTCGCTAATTGCTACATCAATGCACTCAAGTAAATCAGTGTCTTCGAGATCGCTTTCTTCTTCCCATCTGTGCAATAAAGCTTTTACCTCTGCTATCACCATATCTTTAGGTGGAGTGCTCACTTGTGGCTGTCACCCTTCATAAGAGTACCGTCAGGCATATAATGATAACCTTTTGGTGGCAGTTTCTTTTTTAACTTTGCTGCTCCTCCTACTAATGCACCACCTGCAGCGGTTGCTCCTGCGATTCTACCTAGTCTTTTTCTTGCCCGGGAAGTCTCTCCTTTTATCGCACTAACTCTTGATCTTTGTGCAGTATAAGCCGGCGAGTCGCCCATTCCCTTTGGGTCAAGTGATTTCATGCGTTCGCCTAGACTTTTTTTCTTAGGAATTTTTGCGAGCTTTTCCTGGCTTTCTTTTAAGGTTTTACCTGAAATGAGTTTACCATATCGCTTGGCTTTTTTAATTACACTAAATTCCATAGCATTTTCAATTGCCTCACTCATAAGCTCAAGCCCTGATAGCCTTTTTGATTCTGCTTTTTCGACTGTATTTTTTACTTTTTGCAGTAAACGACGATTTTTAGACTCTTTCGCTTTTGGAATATTTGCTTTTACTACATTTTCTTTAAATGGGTCTTTATCTGACTTTTGTTGCCCCATATCCAAACCAAGCCTTCTATCTAAAGGTCTACCACTTACAACAACTGGTCGCACGTGAACTCCAGCCTTAAACTTACCCTTTCGGTATGAAACGCCAGGCGTGGCATAACCGCGATGCCCTTTAGGGTGTTTAGATAATCTTTCTCCTAGTGAACTTTCTTGATATGGCATAATACCATAGTCACTATGTCAACGCTCCTTCGATTCCCAGTTGTCAGAATTTAATAAATTAACCTTACTTTGTGTTTTTATATAAGACGCCCAACTGCGACTAAAAACTTTAGCATCATCCTCATTATTTGCAACCAGTGGTATAGTTGGCCAATGGAAATTAGGATCATGAGCTGATATAGTTTCATGAGTTATTTCAGACCCATCTGCAAAGGTAATTCTATATTTACCAATTTCAGATGAATGTGCATTGGTGGATTCGACTTTATGATACGTGGTTAATTCTTTTATGGACATGGGATTTGGTAGATGTTTATAAATATAATAACAATAATACCCTCCATTTTTCCATAGGCCCTGCGACAAAGTAGCCTCCCTCCCATCAAGGAGATTGACCCTATTTTTATCATTTGGCTTCATGCCTACTAACAACTAAACAAGTTTTAGTGTCTTTAGGCAAGGAAGAAATATCAAGTATTGTAAAGGAAGTACTTGGGAATTGGTTAGTTAAGTAACTTTCAAGTGGCTTCATCGCATCTTTTATTCTGTTTTCGTCATCCACTATCAGGCATGTATTTACGTCACTACTCAAAAATCTTTTTGTGAGCTTTTCTAAATACTCATAATTTTCCAGACTTATCCAACTCTTCAAAATTTTGCTCATGTGCTGCAATTAATTCACTAAAAGCTTTGGCTGCCGTCAACCACACTACACCATTTCCGAGCATTCGTAATCTCTCGATTCTATTTGCGTGTAACCCGCGGGTAACAGCATTAGACTCTCCACCCATGAAGGATTCAATTTTCTCGCCTTCACTTGATTCGCCGCTTGCCCGCACAAAGTGTTCTCCTTCTCTTTGCCCCTCTTCTTGGTATTCATCATCAGCCCCGATGCATCTAGCGTCCTCGGAGTCGCCCATGATTTTCCTTGGTTGCTCCCAGTCATATTGTCGTTGTCCTGGTCTTGCTGGCCATCTAATTTTAATTCTTGGGTGATTGGTTTCAAATTTGATTGATTGTCCACAGTCGTGGTCAATTCCTGGATATCCTTCGTCGTAGAGTCTTGCGAGTGCTCTTGCCCAATCTGCTCCTGCTGCTTGACAGCAATCCTCAAAGGCTTGTGTAAGTTGATCCCCTGCTGGGCCTTCTCTTCCTTTCTCTTCTCCCAATTGCTCAAAGTCTCCCTCTCCGTGCAATCCGTCACTATCGGCGTCGGCCATTTCTCCATCGCTTGTACTGCCTCCCCTAGCTTCGCCCCGAATACTTCTCCGGACTTCTCTCTCTTCATCCGAAATCCCCCTTCTGTCACTTCCGCCGCTTTCTTCTGATCCCCGGTGTCCGAGGCTCGCGTCGTGGGCCAAAGCTCCGGAGCTACAACTTCCTCCCGCAGGTTCTTGCATCCCCCTTTTTTCTTCGCCTCCGCAAGTTTCTCCGGGCTTCGAGGTGGAAGGGTATCCATCGTTGATGGGGTTGCCCATGCTTTGTCTAATGCATCCTTCGATTGTTGAGTAGCCTCTTGACTCGCCTCCGTGATCCATAGTGTTCGGGGTCGCCCAACTCTCGCCCATCCCCGTCTCCACATCTCTCAATTGTGGGCGATGAGCTTCCCTCGTCGGGTCTGCCGCTCCATTCATGTCTGAAACTTGTGGGGTCGGCCAACTGTCCCGTTGTGAGTGCGCGGAATTTGAGTTCATCGACATCGACCCATCCTTGGTTTCCCCTATTTCTACTTGCCCAAGGTTCTTGTCTAGGGTCGCATCTGAATGATAATGAGAAGATTCGTTTTCTAAGGTGTGGCGCACCAACTTCGAACGCAGAGTATAGTCCTCCCTTAACAGTGAATCCATCTTCTCCCAAATCACTGACGACTGAGTTGAATCCAAGCGAGAGATGCCCTTCGACGTTTTCGCCAAAGAATGCTCTAGCATTACATCCATTAACAACTGCCCGGGTGTATCCCCACATTTTTCCACGCTCCCCCTCCAATCCCGCTCTGTTTCCGGCATTACTAAAATCTTGGCATGGATATCCGGCAATGACGAGGTGTACTTTGTCTCGAAATAGTTCCGCCGGGAATTTGGTAACATCCGTGAAAATAGGGGCTTCATCCATTTCACCTCTAGAAATTTTTTGCGCCAAGAGTTCCGCTGCATAGGCTTCGATCTCCACATAAGCGACGACTCGCAAGTTTGGTATAATTCTTCGCACTCCGAGGTCGAGGCCCCCATAACCCGAAAACAGGCTAATGCACGTAATTTCATTGTCGGTAGTATCCACATCACTTCTCATTTATTGTTAAAATTATTTTTGAAAACTGAAACTTTTCAAGATACAAGGTAAATTCCATTTTACCTTTCCCTAGATGTTCTGCTCCCATTTCAACGGGTTTATTTCCTTTGTAAATATCGTCCACTAGCCACCCACGCATCTGCCCTATTTTCATAACATGCACATATAACCACTGATGAGCCTTGAAGGCTAATATTTTCCAGTGCTCATCATTTTGCCTGCTTCCCCTAAATGCAACTATCATGGGTATCATAAGCTCATACTCCATCGGGGCAGGAGCACCATTATTTGTTAAGTCACATATCATATTGCCCGCATATCCTTAAAGTGAACGACATGCTTGCTGTCATTTATCACGGTTTGCCTAACTTCGGGCGTATCAATAACAAGCTCTAAACCATTTTCTAGCACATTAATAATTATCCTGTCAAATAAACCACCAAATTCCATTATGGCGAAAGAACAAAAGGTAATGTGATCATGCCAATCATTCTCGTAAATCAACCTAGTCAATGTCCTATCCCTTATAACACCTAGATTTTCCCCATCCGCACCCTCGAGGTTTATGCCATCAAATTTAGGTATCATTTCCACCTTGGCCCCACCACCCATGCAACTAGTGACTTCCGCATCCCTCCCGTCACTGGCTTAACCCTATGCTGACACCGGCTGTCAAATACTGTAAGATGCCCTCTTTCTTTTTTTATAAGGTGTGAATTACCATTAAAATCTTTTATTTCAAACTCACCCCCTTCATAATCAGCGGGGTGGGAAAGTTGAACAGTGCATGATAACTTTCTCATATATACTAATGGCGTGTCATCTTTATTTTTCTCACTTAAAAAATCCCTAGTCGACACCCTTTCAGACATATCTTGATATGGGTACACACTATCAAGCTCTTGATCAGAGTGCCAATCATAGTGTTGCTCTGCTTGCGCACTATATGTGGTATATTGCAAGGCATTGCCATCGAAGTCTATGATATCATATTTAAAATTTCCCCTATTGATTTTTTCAACATAGTACCAAAGCCACCCAGCCACCCAGTTGGAGTTATTGAAGAAATGCAAACTACTATCTCTTATATTACTCACAACAGACCCATTTGTAAGCTTTCCACTTTGTAAATCGCCATCATGTTTGGATAGCTCTTTAACCACTAAGTCACACATTTCATCAGGTAATTTCGTTTCTTGCCAATTTATTATATTTGTCATTTTTATTTATTGTTAAAGTTTGGGACGAACCTCGGAGGTAAGGCTCGCCCCTTAGACCTCCTAACCAAGGCCTAAATTTCTATTATGGTGGGTGCGCTTTAGGCACACCATATCTATTATAAGGGTTTTGACTCTGCTATGCGACATATATTACCTCCGTAGATTTTCTAAGTTGCGATGGCCTGCCCGGGCTTGACTCCCTCTCGATCATTCCATCTTTGACCGCTTTTTGAATTTGTCGCTTAATGGTAGAGGCACTATTACCCTGCTCTTCCATCATTTTTACTATATCTGTCTGCTTTGTCCACTTCTCGCCTTTTCTGCTCAAAAAGTCCATAATTTCAGGAATACAATCATCTGCCTGCGGTCTACCACCTGGGCGTTTAAGTTTTGCGGGGTCAGCCTCGACTCTTTCAAACATTGGAAATTGCATTTTTACAACGAAAGGTTTTGGCGTTTCAAAGTTTCTGACTGTTGCATCTACCGTATAGCAATCATCATCCTCATGCTCGGTCATTACCAAAATAGTATCCGGGGAACGAGCAAATACCCCACTACCGGAAATTCTATCGATTGGAGATTTAGCCGCTTGATTGCCCTTTGAAAAGTGAGTCGCGAATACGACTGCTGCGCCTGTTTCTAATGCCATATGCTCCATTTCATTCATTAAAGAATTTATATCACCAGCCGCATTTTCGTCCCTATTACCTAGTGTCTTATATATGGGATCAAGAATAACCATACTAAAGTTCGCATTAGCCATGACCCGAGTGAAGGTGGGGCGTATATTTTCTAAAGCTTGCGCTCGACCACGAAGATTCCAGACATATAAGTTGCGTGATGGTAATGCGATATTTTTTGCGTCAGATATTGCCTTTAACCTCTCCCTCATAAAATAATCAGGAATCTCAAAATTAATATATAAAACTTTTCCCTTTTCAGTACTTATGCCCCAAAAATCCACGCCATTCGCAACAGACATTGCCATATCCAAAAGTGTCCAACTTTTATATGTCTTTGAGCTTCCCCCTATGACCAACGAAAGTTGCCTGTGTAATAAGCCCTCGATAATACATGGTGGCTCAGACATCTCTTCATTATAAAAGTCCTCTTGGGTCATAATTTCAGGAAAGTGATCCTCGAGACTTTTTTTCCAATTGTCCCATGATTTATGACCCGTATTTATAGCAAGCAGCGTTTGCTCTTTATTTGTATCGCCCCGAGTCACCCCAGGTAGCCGACTTAATCTTGATGGGTCTTTATTCTGTGTATCAACCTCATACTCGCTAAAGTGATTAAATAAAAACTCCACTCGCTCCTTATACTCTTCGGTAGTACGTGCATCTATTCTAACGAGTGCATGAAGCGATTTATTGCCACTATAACAAATCGTAGCACATGGAATTTTTGATTTTTTGAATAATTGCCACTGTTGCTTGAGTGATATTGTATCAAANNNAATAATTCACCTGCCCCCTTTTTTTCAGTTATTTTCTGACACCACTGCTCAACCGGTAAAATTGCAGAACCACCTGTGGGAGACTCGCCTCCATCCTCAGTTCTTTTGCCGCATACGATTTGCACCTTGTCGTTAAGATTAAATAAAGCTTTGAGAAAATTGACAGATGGATCATCCATTGGCTCAGGTAGTTCATCAGCTTCATCGAGCGCATAAACCACAGGCTCAAGTTGAGGTTCAACACTATATTCAGGAATGGACATTTTTTGCTTCGGGTGATCCCTCGTAGTTTCAATACTTTGTCTTTGAGGTCTACTAAAAACACTCTTAATTGTTTGCTTAACTTCATTTTCAGACAACCCATCAAGCATACCTCTCCTTAAAAGAATTTCATCAATTTCATGCCTGTGCCACCTAGCGTCTCTTAGTTGGCAGGCTGCATCAAAAAGCGCCGCATTTCGCTCGCCCTCAATTGACCCATTTCTTAAATAATTCTCTGTTTTTTCCGGTATTCTATTCCCCATAGCTGTGCTCTTTAATCGTATAATTCAATAGGCATAGAGCATCAGCTTGATTGTCATCCTCAATCATTTGATCAGGATATAAAATCTTCGCCGCCTCTATCATGGCATCTTTTGATGCATTGCCTTTTCCTGTTGCGTGTCTTTTTATAGTGCCTACGGGAACTCCCGTATGCGCTATTCCTGCCTCTTCACAATATGAAATGACATGAGCGAGATAACCGCCATATGCATGTGCGGCATCAACTCCTAAGTGTCGACGAACTTCCTCTAGGGAAATAAGCTCAGGTTTAACGACTTCAGTTAGCTTACGAAGAAAGTTTTTAAACTTAAGAAACTGCATCCCCCTACCCTCAAAGCGAGTAAGTGAGAAACTTTGAGTTCCAGAATTAATAACCCCATCACACCTTGATGCCCATCCACACTTAGAACCTAAATCAAGACTTATTAGATTCATCCAAATCAGGTTGAATCTGGTAAACACGAGATTGAGGTTTCCATATCACACAAGTTTCCCAAAACTCTAACGTATAATATGCCCATGCCATATAAACTTCATTTCCCAATGGGTCTTTTATGGTATCATTCATCGACTTAGGTAAAATGCCATCCATGCATTTTTTATCATAATCAATCCTATATTGTCGTATATCCTCTGGAGTGAAGCCTATTTTTCTATCTTCTTCCTTTGGTTCTTCTTCTTCAGTTTTTTTCTTGGTTGCCACCTTTCACCTCCTTGTTTTTGTTTTGCTCATCTTTAATTTCCTGTATTTTTTGGTTCGTATCCTCAAGAATCTCTTCCAACTTTTTTCTACGAGCTTCAGGATTTAGCATTGCAATAACTTTATCCCTAGCCTCCTTACTATCCCTTTTTGTCTTTAGTGAAGATAAAAGTGACCAGATAATTATTAGTAACAATAAGCCTGTCCATACTAATCCTAAAATAAAAAAACAGGTAAAAAATAAATCCAACCAAGTCCCGTTAAAATGGTACATCATCATCCCCTCCATCATCACCAAGTAAATCCGCCTGTCCACTACCCGCGCCGGGTTCAGTGAGATAAGCGCCCGCCAGGTATGTCTTAACTCTTGAACGTTTATTATCGTCATAAATCTCCTCTATGACATCAACACGACCCGTGCCTCCCACCAAAAATTTAGCAACGAAATCATTATTAATAGATATTTTATCGCCCTTCATTGGTAACTTGAGGTTTTTTGATGGAACAAAGCATTTCAAGACAGTATCAAACTTCCAAGCCGCTGCAGGAGTAAAGTAGATATCCTCACGAAGAGTTGCATCTAAATCATCAAAATATAAATCGAGCGAAAGTTTATCTTTCCCTGTTTTTGACATACCAAATTCAAAGGCTTTCACCTTTACCTCGTATTGTCCCGGCGGGACATATCGCGGACTTTGATTATCCGCATCTGAATATTCATAATCTATCATTAATTTACCTCCGTTAGTTTTCTATATGATTCACTTTTTTTAATAAATTCTTTACAAGAACTAGCTACAATTTCCTTAGCCTCTTTTGCGCTTATATCAAGACTCTTTTTTACAAATTTTTCTAAACCCCCTATTGATAAGGTACATTGATCTAAAAATTGATCTAATTCCATCTTGCCACCTCTGTCAGTAATTGCTTTTCCTATGAGCAAAAATATAGATGAATTACTAGTTAGAGACTTTCTTCCACTAACTTCTTTCCATTCAAATCCAGGTATCTCCTCGTGATCTTTCGTAATGTCACTTATAGCATCAACCCATTTTTTCATTAAACGAGATAAATGTATTGCCTTAGTGAGTTGATTAACATCTTTGGCAATCTCAAGAGGGTTATAACTTTCTAGTTTCCAATCATTATAAATTGAGATCGCATTAACCCTTTCCTTTACGGCTGGGCATATTGGTTGTTTTTTGCACCAACCACAGTATTCATTTGGTGTAGGCTTGGCATTTGGGTCTTCGCTACGAGCTATGATATCCAAAATAGCAGGTTCAGCCTGTTCTTTTGTTATAGTATAACTTTTGACTTTTCTAAACCTTGAAAATAATAAATGTACTTCAACACTTTTATACGCCCGCTCATTCATCAAGGCTAGTGCATATGCCGCCATTTGATGCCAATAAACATGTTGTTCTCCAGTTTTTAAGTCATAAAGGTTTGGTCCATTTATAGCATCTCCATGACCGAAATAAATTTCACGCATTTTCGCATCGTAGTAGCTTAATTTAGTCTCTACTTCCAATGGCCAAGTTTTTGAAATACTATCTTGTATATGTTTATATGCCCATTCAACCTCCTCGACATCATTATCATTTAGGGTAAACAAATTAAGTGTGGGTTCGGCACCAAGCATTTGTGCGAGCGCATCATGCATCGCAGTGCCTCTATTCGCCGCATCCCCAGCCGGTCCCGCCTCATATACGGGGCAACGGCTTTTCATGGGGAACGATGAAGGACTATGCTTCTCGTGATGCTCCATCAGTGGATAGGCTTTCAATAAAGGTATCAAAATGTTCCATAACCAATGTGGCTTGATCTGGGCTTAGTTTGTTTATTTCAGTCACTTTAAATCTTTTCAAAATCAATCTAGTGGCCTCAGCACGCAAGTCCTCACTTATATTTTCTAAGGCAAATTCCAAGTCTCCGACGGTTGAGTGTTCATTTGGATAATCAATCACATCATCAAGTTCACTCGGATCATAAATTCCAGCTGCTATTTCAGGACAATGCATTCTCAAAGCCTTCGTTGATGCCCTAGCTCTAAGCATTTCCGGTAAATGCATTTTCCAATTCGCCTTATTCGCAAGTCCTTTTGACTTTGCCTCCTCCACTGTGAAAGATACGGGTGGCTTAACTTTACCCTTAAAAGTTAGTTTAATGGTAGCGATCTTTTTATCTTCACCATCTTCAATCCACTCAAAATCACCTTTATACTTGGATCTAAATTCAGCGAGCATAACAGCTGCTTTCTTAGTCGGCTTGCCCTGAATAATATCATATTGGCGAGCGAACTCCATTGGAGTAATTCTTTCCGCCAAGCAAGTGAAGGCAACAATTACGCCCTGTTCAATTCGTTCACAGCCAGCAAAGCCGCTTTTCATTATAGCTTCTCCAAGAGCATTGATCGCGCTCATTTGGTTTTCTAAATTAACGAAAACGGGTGCTGTTTCATTCGTCATCTTTGGTTCCCGGTATTCGGTCACTTCGTTCATACTATTCCCTCCTTTTGTTAGTTAAAGCGGGGGGATTTCACCACTCAAATAAAATATCACCCCCCGCCAATACACCCAATAGGAAGAATAAAATATCCTTAGTCAACCCCTTTTTAATTTTTTTTTTCTAAGAGTGCATCGTAGGTGGGCGAGCCTCAAGCCCCACCTACTTAGCGCACCCTAGTTCAAATCATTTACTAGAGTTTTGGGTTACCTTTTCAAACTTGTATCCAAACTCTTCTATATCATCAGCATAAGCTTGAGCTATGACATATTTAGTATGATCATCATAATAATCAGAGTAGTGTTTGTTTTTGGCATACTGTGCATGATTTGACTTATTTACATGTGGTAAATCAACTCCAAACTGTTGCTTCATTTCATTGGCAATGTTTTCAAACTTCATGACCTTATCTACTGCAATTTTACCATTATGCCGCAACCAAGTGCATTGTGATTTTTTCCAGTAATCGTTATGAAAATCAGTTTGCAGAACAATCTCCCTAAAAGTTGGCTGTTTTAATCCTCTTTTGCTCCAATATTTGTTTCTTCTATTATAATTGTATTCTGAAACAAATCTATCCCAAGGGTTTCTCACAACAGAAAACTTAAAATAATGTGACCATCTTTTTTGAACCTGCCAAAGATGATATTCGTCATCATTAGTATAATGACAGCCTATGCCACCTCCGGGCTTATGGCTGCCAGCTTTTGCGAAATTAACCTCTGATACATGATAATGTTTTTTTTTCATGCCAAGCGCCGCATTAATGCTTTCTCCAGCAGTTTTAATAAGATGCACGAATATACATTTATATTTATCAGAGTAAGTCATAAATTTTTCCTCCCTTTATATTTTCAACAAATTTAGAAATGCTAAGTAATCCACTTTCCTGTCTGTCTTTTAAGTATTCATGACCTAGTTTTATGTGTTCATACTGAATCAAATCCTCAACCTCTTCTAGTGAGTTAAAGAACAGGGGATAATCTTTGCCTAAGTATTCCTCTACCGCTTCATGCCTTTTGCATATTATTGGAGTTGCCCTTTGCACACACTCAATGACTGTATTGTTTGCGCTAGTATCCCATAAGTCTAAAAATACTACTGAGCTACGTAGCATTTTATCATATTCATCATTATCTATACGAAACATTTCCTCGACACCATCAAGAGTAGCGCCAAAAATTTCTGCCTCTGCATAAAGTTTATCGCGCACCGCGTAGTGAGCCTTACTATTTTGCTCGTAGGGATATAATTTAATTTTTTGAATATCCTTAAATCTAGGCAAACGATATAATGAAGTTTGTTTTCTTAACCACCAACCAACACTTATGAGCTTTTTCTTTTTAGCGTAGATATATGGCGAAAACTGCTTAGGAATTTCATTTGAATATGGATGCAAAACGGACTCAATATTTACATCTGGATGATCATACCGTAATTGTTTAGCATGGTATTCTGACATCGCGTAAAGCCCTTTGCAATACTGCATACTCTCCAAAAAATATATGTCTTCTCTTGGCACGGGATAGTCTATAAAAAAACTTGGCATATAATATGGATTATGTATGATACCGACCCAGGGTTCTCGTATTGGTATTACATCTGTTTTGATAGCACGATTGCGATACCAACCAAAAATAGATTCAACGAATGTTTCAGTTCTAATGCCATGATCATCATGTAAATCAACCATGCCTTCTAATACTCGCAACCAGCCACTACGATGGCTTTTAAGACCAGGCTGCCTACTTAAATTAAATTTACCACCAGACCCATTAAATCTTATGTGGCAATTTCCCCATTTATCACTTACCTCAGATATCGTATAGTGTGCAGTCATAAACTATTATGATATTCTACAATGGTATGAGGTATATATGGAAGCACCGCATTTTTGAAAGCTTGCGCGCGTCCTAGTAAATATCCTTTTTTATAATCATAGTATCCCAAGCGAAAATGAAAAGATTTAACAAAATCTAAATTTATTTTATCTAATCCAGCAATTGAAACTGTACGATCTCCTTGTACTTTTTTATTCACATAAGTGAATCTCCAAAAACCAAAGTTGTGTTGTCTATTAAATACAAAACAATCATAGTGGTTAAATAATTTATACATCCCTTCCTGCTCATAAAACTCGCTTTCATGCAAATAGATATGTCTCCAAGTAGATGCTACATCAGGGTTTCTAGCATATAAATAACCCGCGTTAAACGCTCCCCAATCTTCTGATAGTTTGCTTCTATTTTCCATCCAATAGGTTGGAGATAGCATGACCTCTTGGTGTAAGCCGATATCTCTATCAATATAGTCTTTGATAATAATATCAGAGTCTATTAATAAACTATTTCCAGCTTCTCTTATTGCCCAATCTAATACATCAAACTTTAAGTAAATTATTTCTTTACTATGGTAAGTATCTACAGGTGTCTTTACACTTGAAACATCAATTTTATCTAAGTTTTCTTTATTTGCCCATTTAGTAATAAAAACATTTGTGAAACCTAAAGGTTTTAAGTAATTAATAAGTTCGTCATCACCCGCAATATAAATGGGTAAATTATAAAGTCTGCGGATAGAAAATATACAAGTAGCAACTTCTTTACTAAGATTTCCCGTGCCTACTAAGCAAAATGATTTGAGCTTCATTGCACACTTTTAGACCCAAAAATAGACCACAGCAAGCTAGTATTTAATATCAATACCACCTTTGGTATAATCAGGGTGGCTTTGAAGCCTAGGAGGTATCTTGAGTCGCTCTACTTTGAAGTACTCATTCAGAAAATATCTATAGGCATCATGATCCTGATTCTCCTCTGCGATCCTTATTTCCTCTAAGTACATTAGCTCTAATTTTTTATTCGCTTTATCCGCCTCAAGCAACATTCGCTCTTCATTAGAAATTCTATTTGTACAGCTCGCTGCTAGTGCGATTATTGCTAATGGCCCAAGAGTGAATTTCATTTCGCTCTCAAGCATTCAATTATGGGATTGCAGACGGTTTTTTGATTTTCTGTTGTTTTTCGCGCACTTAATCTAAGCCATACTGCGCCTGTAGGTTTTGGCGGCCCACCGCGTTCAATATGCCACCCACCATAGCCATCAACATACTCTTCCTTATAGGATGGCACTTTTAGGTGTAACTGCTCATCATGATAAACCTTACCCTTGTTGGTTAATCGCAACCTGGGGATTGGAAATTGCCATTCATTATGTGTATGCCCCGTCGCTACAATATGGGCATCCGGTAAATATACAGCCTGTCGATTTGTTTGTATTACCCCTTTTGTCACGGGAGCATCACCACCATATCCATGATGATACCATAAATTAATAGCTAATGATTGGGCGAAGCATCCTATTTGAAATTTAATCCAGCCACTAAACCCACCGACTTTAATATTAGATCCGGTTCTATCATTCAATGTTTGGACAAGCCTTTCGGTCAAATTAGTCTCATGTCTTTTTAAAATAGAGGTTTCATGATTACCTGGTGCTATAATGGCAAACAAGTGCGCATATGGCGCATAAAAGTCAGCCGCCGTACTCACCAAGCGATCAAGATAATTACCTGCTTTATGTTCATTTTTTAAATCACTTTTATCAGAGCGTTTATCATACTTACCTTGCATCGCGCAAAACAAGTCACCTCCATCAATAATTATAGCATTTCGTTTTTTCGCCAACTCCAAGTGTCTTTTTTCCATCGCATTATCAGACTTTGGATTGTCATGATGGCGATCAAAACTTAATAAAACCCAAAAAGAATCCTCTTCCTGTGTGCTTTTAAGCTGATGTTTTATGAAGTGTACATTTCTATGCTTTTCAATTACTTCTGTTTGTCCGGGTTCTAATTTAGATACGGGCATTATTTATCCTTCAGTCTTTTATATATGCCAAGAGACATAAATATAATGGTTAGAATACCTGAGATAAAAGCTAGATAAGGGTTAATTTGAGTGAGCCAATATGTTACACCAGTGCCAGTCGCACCGATGCTAGTAGCTAAAATTCCAAAATCATTATTCATCGCCTACCTCCAGGTGTGAAATAAAATCCGACTATCATCGGCAACACGACCGAACATTGGCAGAGGCAAATGTGTCCAGTTGTGATGACCATACTGGTTTGCTCTGCTGGAAAACTGAGGAGTCCGAAAAGAAATTCTTTTTTGCCTTCGCCTGTAAGGTTCGTTGTGCTGAGTATTGGAACGCTTGGGTAGATTGCGGTGAGGCAGGTTGTGAACGAGAGTGTAGACATCCCGATAAGAGCCAACATCCTACGAGTAGCGCGAAGAAATGCACCTCCGTCACCTGAGTTAATAGCTTCTTGAAACTTGATAGCATATTCATTATTTCTGGCCTCCCTCGCCATTTCGAGTTCATACTTTGCTTGCCTTGAGTCCGTGATAGCCCCGAAGACACCTTTTAAAATGCTTCCCATTGCGGCGCTTCCACCGCCAGTGAGAAAAAGAGTTAATAATTCAAACATGCTATGGTCGGTCGGTACCTTTATACCTCAATCCATCCACCCATTCGTCTAATTTTTCTATTCTTCCTTGATGGTGATCAAGTCGCATATTCTGTTGGGCATCATCTGGTAATGCACCAAGCTCTCCACGAGGCCACTTGATTCTAAATTCACTGTTCATTTCCACTTCATGCTTTAAGCGAAGAAGTTCCATTTCTAAACTTGATAGTTTATTCCAAACCACTGAATAGCCCCATACGACAGTACCCACTCCTGCGATGACTTTTGCCATGAATGCTAGGTTTGCTTTTACTTGGGTATTCTCTGAGACTTCTGCAGCCATACCCAAGTTTTTTTGTCAACATCAATAACTACTTATTCCTGACGCGTTGTTCCCAGATGCGCTTTCTCTTTTGGTGCGTACTTCTGAAAGGTCAGCGCCTAGCCCTGCGGGTCTATCAGACCAATTTGGATCAGTCACCGAACCTATTCTTTTTATAGTTACTATATAATCTGATAGCTGGGAATCAGTCGTCATCCATCTATAATCCTGTGCGGGATCTTCATTACTTTCAATTTCAGTATGTGCGGTCAAAGCCTTGAATCTTAATTGGTTAGCATGAAAACGACTCGCCCTAACTTCAGGTACTCTTCTTTTGCCACCATTTACACTTTTGAATTTATGTTCAGAAAATCTTATTACTAAATCGTGATGTGGTCTGCGTTCATCATCACCATGTTCTGCATGGGTTGTACCACGCCTTCCACCCTGCCCTGTGCTGTCTTTACGTTCTGCTTTATTTTTTTTGCTTGAATATGGATCGCCATTGAGATGATCTCGTAAAGTTACCTCAACATAAAATCTTCTTTGCGCAGTACTTGTCCAAACACCTGGAACTTGCGCGCTACAAGCGTCACCATTGATATCGTCCCATACCCCCTTGCTACCGTAGGGGAACATTCCATAAGCCTCCTTGCCCTCTATTGGCGGGTCACATCTCACGGTTTCTATATCTTCTTCGCACTCGCTGTCAGATAAACCTCTCACCAGTTCGCCTGCATTCCAATATTTATCACATTCTTTTGCAAGCATTCGTGGATGACAATCCCCGGGTCTTCCCGCGCCTGCGGGCGTCATATGGACTAAATGCTCCTGTACTAATTCTTGATGACGATATCTATTACGATTCAGATGCTCAAATGTATCTGGAATAGAACCTACTCCTTGAATTTTTGTAGTTTCACCATCACTTCCAGGGCATTCAGCCTCACCGGGACCATCGCAGTATTCCTTATCAACGGCAAGTCTATGAAATGTTTTACATACTGAACCACCTTCTGATGAACCACTATCAGAAATGCAATGAAATTCGTCGGTAGGCTGAACGCATTGCATTGGTACGACAATTTTTTTCTGTATAAACTCAACTTCTGTCATGACCTTGATGGTTTGCCAGTTATCGCCAAGGTCGCAACGTTGAATGGTAGGCATTTGGTAGCAATATTCTCTAAATTTTACTTTATTGAAACCTTCACACCCATTGATTGCATACCATTCTCTTTCTACATATTGAGTTGGTACTTTAATTTTTGCCTCATAGTACTTATCAAATTTTAATTTTTTCTGGTATATTCTCTTTGAATATATATCACCATACTTTTTCGGTAATTCATGCATTTCATCATGATCCGCAAGTACCGGAAATGTCATTGGATCAACATTGGTGGGTAGTTGATATTCAAATATATCCCCCTCATAGCATTTACAATCATGAAATGTATATGGTAGCTCAAACCCTTTTACCTCGCCTTCAAAAAAAGTAAATGGTTCAATATTCGTTGGAACTTCAAATACTTCATATGATTCACAATTTGGCACATTTACATCTATATAATCTTTTGGTAAATATACTGGGTCTGCCTCGGGTGGATAAAAAATTATCTCTTCTTGACTCGTAATTGTAGCTGCGGTTATATCCTTAAAATCAGATAAGACTTCAATATCTCGTAATACTGGTACTTCAAAAGTAATAACCTCTTGACCATTTATAGTAGCAGCCGTGAGGTCTTTGAAATCATCCAAAACGGCAGTTGTGCCAAAAGTATGTACATCTAAATTAATGATTTCATTACTATCAATGGTTGCTGCGGTTATATCTTTAAATTCTGATAAAACAGATACTGTAGAAAAAGTTGGTACTTCAACAGTTATTACTTCCTGAGAATCAATTGTCGCCACAGTTTTATCACTAAATTCACTCAATGCTTTTACAGTGTTAAAAGTTGGTACTTCAATATCTATAACGGTATTCGTATTTATAGTCGCTGCGGTGATATCCGTAAAATCAGATAAAGCTTTGCCATGCGTAAAATAAGGAAGCTCAATGGTTAAATCATATTGATTGTTTATAGTCGCTGCGGTTATGTCCGTAAAATCAGTAAGAGCATTATCATATTGGGGTGAATTTATTGTTTTGCAGTCGTGGTCAATTGTTACTGTTCCACTAATAGAACCGCAATTGTAATCACCTACTACTTCTACTCTGCCACCCTTACCACCTTTACCTAAAGGAGCTACATCTTTTACAGAAGATTTTCTTTTTGCAGTTCCTGTCTTTGCACCTGATCTAACTCCCATTCCTGTAGTTCCTACTGCA
>LULO01000665.1_pt1 | contig 19427 bp, 20 predicted proteins | sample 728121 | NCBI WGS metagenome assembly LULO01 (sample SAMN03860287, study PRJNA289734) | marine metagenome | biome: seawater column; feature: ocean; material: water; isolation source: Red Sea water column Station 149 - depth 50m | place: Saudi Arabia: Red Sea | collected 2011-10-15 | depth 50 m | reverse complement strand
TCTCCACCGCGGGGAGGCGGGCGGCCTTCTTCAGCCGCAGCATCAGCTGCAGGTCGGTGGCGAGGGTGTCGCCGTCGAGCTCGACGGGCTTGCCGGCCAGGCGGCGCTGGAGGCCCTCGGGCAGGCCGAGGACGGTGGTGAGCAGGCGCCGCTCGACGGCGTCGCGGGCACGGGTCAGGGCAGTCACCTACCGGAGAGTAGTCAAGCGGCGTACGTCTGGGGAGGGGTCTCGCTGCTGGCCCTGCTTCCACAGCGTCGCCGGATTGTGGATCGATTGAGGATCAGCGCAGGACCGGTTGTGTATCCCGATCTCTAGCGTCGGAAGGGACGAGCGGCGGAGGGCTGCTCCTGATCGTTGGGGGACGACATGCACGACTTCGAGATCCGGCCGTGGGGCGAGTGGCACGTGCTGGACGCCGGCGAGGGGTTCAAGGTCAAGCGGATCGAGGTCAACCCGGGTCAGCGGCTGAGCTACCAGACCCACGAGCACCGCGCCGAGAACTGGGTCGTCGCCGCCGGCACCTGCACCGCGGTCATCGACGGCGAGACCGTCGTGGCGACCGCCGGCGAGTCGATCTTCGTCGAGCTCGGTCAGCCGCACCGGATCACCAACATGCACGACGAGATCCTCGTGATCATCGAGGTCCAGCTCGGCGCCTACACCGGCGAGGACGACATCTGCCGGCTCGAGGACGACTACGGGCGGGCCCCCGCCACCGTCTGAGACCGGCGGGACGGAGGGGTGCTCGGGACCCCGCCGTACAGCGCGTCCCGTGGCCGCCTCGCAGGTCACCCTGCGTTCACCCGACGGTGACAGGATGGGCGGCATGTCCGCCGAGATCGTGCCCACCCGGGAAGAGGGAGTCTCCGACGCGGCCCCGGAGGAGCCGTTCGACATCGAGCCGCCCTACGTGCCCGACCACGAGGTGCTGGCCGAGGTCGAGGCCTTCGAGGAGCGCTTCCTGGACCGCGAGCTGTCGTGGCTGCGGTTCAACCAGCGGGTGCTCGAGCTGGCCGAGGACCCCGAGATCCCGCTGCTGGAGCGGGTGCGGTTCCTGGCGATCTTCACCAGCAACCTCGATGAGTTCTTCATGGTCCGCGTCGCGGGCCTCAAGCGCCGGATCGCGGCCGGCGTGGCGGTCAAGGCCGCCTCCGGGCTGATGCCGCGCGAGGTGCTCGAGCAGATCCTCACCGTCACCGGTGAGCTCAGCCAGCGCCAGGCGCAGCTGTTCAACGACGAGATCGTCCCCGCGCTCAGCGGCGAGGGCATCGAGCTGGTCCGGTGGGCCGACCTGGACCGCAACGAGCAGAAGCAGTGCAAGCGGATGTTCAAGGAGCGGATCTTCCCGGTCCTCACCCCGCTGGCCGTCGACCCGGCGCACCCGTTCCCCTACATCTCCGGCCTCTCGCTCAACCTCGCGGTGCTGATCCGCAACCCCAAGAGCGACAAGCAGCACTTCGCGCGCGTGAAGGTGCCGCCGATCTTCAGCCGCTTCGTGCCGCTGGGCGACCAGCGCTTCGTGCCGCTCGAGGACGTCATCGCCGAGCACCTCAACCGGCTCTTCCCCGGCATGGAGATCCAGCAGGTGCACTCCTTCCGGGTCACCCGCAACGAGGACCTCGAGGTCGAGGAGGACGACGCCGAGAACCTCCTCGCCGCCCTGGAGAAGGAGCTGCTGCGCCGCCGCTTCGGCCCCCCGGTGCGCCTCGAGGTCGAGGAGTCCATCGACCCCGCCGTCCTCGAGCTGCTCGTCGGCGAGCTCGGCGTCAGCGAGGACGAGGTCTACCGGCTCCCCGGCCCGCTGGACCTTCGCGGCCTGCACGGCATCGCCGACCTCTCGCGCGAGGAGCTGAAGTACCCCGCGTTCCTCCCCTCCACCCACCACCGCCTCGCCGAGGTGGAGTCGGCAGCACCCGTCGACGTCTTCAAGGCCGCGCGCCGCAACGACGTGCTGCTGCACCACCCCTACGACTCGTTCTCCACCTCGGTGCAGCGCTTCATCGAGCAGGCCGCCGCCGACCCGCACGTGCTGGCGATCAAGCAGACGCTCTACCGCACCTCCGGCGACTCCCCCATCATCGACGCCCTCATCGACGCCGCCGAGGCCGGCAAGCAGGTCCTGGTGATCGTCGAGATCAAGGCCCGCTTCGACGAGCAGGCCAACATCCGCTGGGCGCGCAAGCTCGAGCAGGCCGGCTGCCACGTCGTGTACGGCGTCGTCGGGCTCAAGACCCACTGCAAGCTGGCCATGGTCGTCCGCGACGAGGGCGATCACCATGGCATCCGCCGCTACGCCCACATCGGCACCGGCAACTACAACCCCAAGACCTCCCGGATGTACGAGGACCTCGGGCTGATCACCACCGACGAGCGGGTCACCGAGGACGTCGCGCACCTGTTCAACAACCTGTCGGGCTGGTCGCGCAACGCGTCGTACGCCGAGCTGCTGGTCGCCCCGGACTCGGTGCGCTCCGGGCTCATCGAGCAGGTCCACACCGAGATCGCCCACCACAAGGCCGGCCGCCCCGCGCGCATCCGGCTCAAGGCCAACTCGGTCGTCGACGAGGCCCTCATCGACTCCCTCTACCTCGCCTCGCGCGAGGGTGTCCCGGTCGAGCTGCTGGTGCGCGGCATCTGCGCACTGCGCCCCGGCGTACCCGGCCTGTCGGACCACATCACCGTGCGGTCGGTGCTGGGGCGCTTCCTCGAGCACAGCCGGATCTTCTGGTTCGAGAACGGCGGCGACCCGCAGGCCTGGATCGGCTCGGCCGACATGATGCACCGCAACCTCGACCGCCGCGTCGAGGTGCTGGTGCGGCTGCCCGACGCCGACTCGGTCGCCGAGGTCGGCGAGCTGCTCGACCTCGCGTTCGCCGACGACACGATGGCCTGGCCCGGGCGGGCGCCCGCTCCGCGCCCGCTAGTCACCGCTCTTTCACCTCCCGGACACCGGGGGCCTACGCTGTTCCGCGGTCCCCCCGTCGTCAGCGCTGAAGAGGTACTCGTGGGCCTGAGATTCCGTCCGGTCGAGAACGCCTTCTACGACCAGTTCGCCCAGTCCGCGGCGCACCTGGTCACCGGTGCCTCGCTGCTGGCCGACATGTTCACCGTCGGCGCGGACCGTGAGGGCATCGCGATGGCGATGCGCGACGCCGAGCACGCCGCCGACGAGACCACCCACGAGATCGTGCGGACGGTGAACTCGACCTTCATCACGCCCTTCGACCGCGAGGACATCTACGCGCTCGCCGCGGGCCTCGACGACGTCATGGACCTGATGGACGAGGTCGTCGACATGCTGCTGCTCTACGAGGTCAAGGAGCTGCCCGCGGGGCTGTCGGAGCAGGTCGACCTGATCCGCCGCTGCGCCGAGGTCACCGCCGACGCGATGCCGCGGCTGCGGACGATGAAGGAGCTCTCGGAGTACTGGATCGAGATCAACCGCCTCGAGAACGCCGGCGACAAGAACCACCGGCGTCTGCGGGCGCACCTGTTCTCCGGCGAGTACAAGGCGATGGAGGTCCTCAAGCTCAAGGACATCGCCGAGACCCTCGAGGCCGCGATCGACGCCTTCGAGAAGGTCGCGAACACCGTCGAGCAGATCGCCGTCAAGGAGTCCTGAGCGTGGACCTCCTGGCTGTGGGGGCCTGCTGATGGAGCTGGCGATCATCATCGCCGTCGTCGTCGTGGCCCTGGTCTTCGACTACACCAACGGCTTCCACGACGCCGCCAACGCGATCGCGACCTCGGTCTCGACGCGCGCGCTGACGCCCCGGGTGGCGCTGGCGATGGCCGCGATCATGAACTTCGTCGGCGCCTTCCTCGGGCAGAAGGTCGCCACCACCGTCTCCGACACCATCGACCCCGGCACGGGCTCGCACGCCCTCGTGATCGTGATGGCCGGCCTGCTCGGCGCGATCGCGTGGAACCTCATCACCTGGTGGTACGGCCTGCCGTCCTCCTCCTCCCACGCCCTCATCGGTGGGCTCGTCGGCGCCGCACTGGCCGCCGGCGCCAGCGCCGACTGGGGCGTGGTCGTGGGCAAGGTCGTCATCCCGATGCTGCTCTCGCCGCTGGTCGCCTTCTCCCTCGGGTTCCTCGTGATGGTCGCGATCATGTGGACCTTCCGCCGCGCCAACCCCACGCGCGCGCAGCGCGGCTTCAAGGTCGCGCAGAGCGTCTCCGCCGCCGCCATGGCCCTGGGCCACGGCCTGCAGGACGCCCAGAAGACGATGGGCGTGATCTTCCTGGCCCTGCTCGCCGGCGGGTACGTCGCCGACGGCGACCCGCTGCCGTGCTGGGTGATCTTCGCCGCCGCGGCCGCCATCTCCGCCGGCACCTGGGCTGGTGGCTGGCGCATCATGCGCACCCTCGGGCGCCGCATCATCCACCTCGACCCGGCCCGCGGGTTCGCCTCGGAGTCGGTCGCGGCGTCGGTGCTGTACACGACGGCGTACGTCTTCGAGGCGCCGATCTCCACCACCCACACCATCACCTCCGCCGTCATGGGCGCCGGCGCCACCAAGCGGTTCTCCGCCGTGCGCTGGGGGGTCGCCCGCTCGATCGTCACCGCCTGGGTGCTCACGTTCCCGATGGCGGGTGGGGCTGCGGCGCTGGTGTACGTCGCGTGTCGGTACGTGTTCCAGCTGCCGTAGGGGGCGGCTCGGGTTACTCCGAATCCCTTTTCCTGCTTACTGCGCAGTAAGCAGGAAATCGAATGCGTCGTAACCCGATCCTCGAGGCAACCAGGACCCGTCCGGGCCGATCATGATCCACAGCCCCTCTCGGGACGCCCCTGTCCCCAGGCGGCAGTCGGGCGCGTCTGAGCTGGTCTCGGGCGGGTCAGTCTCGTTTCCATGAGGACGACTCGGACCCGCACCAGCACTCCCACCAACATCACGCGATCCCAGGTGCTGCCCATCCCGTGGCATCCCGGTCGCCCCGGGCTCGAACAGGCGCACCGGCTCGACCCCCTCGGGCAGAAGGGGCCGACGAAGGGGCAGTCTCAGACGAAGAGCTGGCGAGCGGTCGCCCCCGGGTGGTTCCGACCTGCCGGCGAACCGGCATCGGTCGAGCAGCGCATCGTCGAGGCGTCCTACCGGGTCCCGGGCAGCGGAAGGATCACCGGGTGGGCCGCGCTGCGCTGGCTCGGCGGTCGGTGGTTCGACGGCACCGGGCCCGACGGGTCGACCCTCGACGTGCCGGTCACCATGGTGACCGCTCACCGCAGCCACACCCCAGGCGTCCGCTACACCAAGGAACGCCTCAGGCCCGATGAGCTGACCACGAGCGACGGGCTGACGGTCACCACGGCCGTCAGGTCGGTGATGTTCGAGGCTCGCCACGCCGACTGCCTCGCTGACGCCGTCATCGCGATGGACATGGCCTGCTTCAACGACCTGGTGTCCCTGGCCGAGATCAGCAAGGCCGTCGACGAGAGCAAGGCGTGGACCGGCATCCAGCAGGCGCGTGACGCGTTGTCGCTCGCATCCGAGAACGCCTGGTCACCCGCCGAGGTCGCCTTCCGCCTCCTGTGGACCGAGGTCGCGGAGCTCGGCCCGGTCGTGTGCAACGCACCGATCTTCGACCTCAACGGCCGACACCTGCTGACGCCCGACCTGTTCGACCCCGTCGCCGGTGTGGTCGGGGAGTACCAGGGCGCTCACCACTTCGAGCGCAGCCAGCGCCGCCGCGACATCACACGCGAGACGCTGCTGCGCGACCACGGGCTGGAGTACGTCGAGCGTGTGGCCGGCGAGGAGACGACCAGGTTCCTGATCCGGCTGCGCTCGGCGTACGCGCGGGCCGCCCGGCTGCCCGCGGACCACCGCCGGTTCACCCTGACGCCGCCGCCCTCGTGGATCGAGACCGAGACCGTGGCTCAACGCCGAGCGTTGCTCCCGCACCAACGAGCCTCACTGCTCGCCCACCGCGGGCTCGACTCGGCCGCGTGACCGGGGGCCTGCGGGCCGCCCCATCGGGTTACGACGCATTCGATTTCCTGCTTACTGCGCAGTAAGCAGGAAAAGGGATTCGTCGTAACCCGGTTCCGCTCAGCCGAAGCGACCCGAGATGTAGGCCTCGGTGGCGTCGTTGTCGGGGTTGGTGAACATCTTCTTGGTCGGGTTGAACTCGACCAGCTGGCCCGGCTCACCGGTGGCCTTGAGGTTGAAGAAGCCGGTGTCGTCGGAGACGCGTGCGGCCTGCTGCATGTTGTGGGTGACGATGACGATCGTGTACTCGGACTTCAGCTCGTGGATGAGGTCCTCGATCGCGGAGGTCGAGATCGGGTCGAGCGCGGAGCACGGCTCGTCCATCAGCAGCACCTGCGGGCGCACGGCGATGGCGCGGGCGATGCACAGGCGCTGCTGCTGACCACCGGAGAGGCCCATGCCGGGGCGGCCGAGGCGGTCCTTGACCTCGTTCCAGAGGTTGGCGCCCTTCAGCGAGCGCTCGACGATGTCGTCGGCCTCGGACTTCTTCATCTTCTTGGCGTTGAGGCGGTTGCCCGCGAGCACGTTGTCGTAGATCGACATCGTGGGGAACGGGTTGGGCCGCTGGAAGACCATGCCGATCTGGCGCCGCACGGCCACCGGGTCGATCGAGGGGTCGTAGAGCGACTGGCCGTCGACGACGACCTTGCCCTCGACGCGGGCGCCGGGGATGACCTCGTGCATGCGGTTGAGGGTGCGCAGCACGGTGGACTTGCCGCAGCCCGAGGGACCGATGAACGCGGTCACCTGGCGGGCCTTGATGGTCATGTTGACCCCGGAGACCGCGAGGAAGTCGCCGTAGTAGATGTTGAGGTCGGAGACGTCGATGCTCTTCGCCATGGTGGTTCAGGCTCCTTGGTGGGTCGGGTCGCTGGGTCGGATCATGGGTCTCAGCGACCCGTCTTGGGGCTGAAGAAGCTGCCGACCACACGGGCCAGCAGGTTCAGCAGCATCACGATGATGATGAGGACGAGCGCCGCACCCCAGGCGCGCTCGATCTGGGCGGCGAGGTACTCCGGCTTGGCCCCGCCCTTGGTCGCCTCGGAGAAGATCAGTACCGGCAGGGTCTGCATGGCCCCGTCGAACGGGTTGGTGTTGATGCTGCGCAGCGTGCCGGCGATCAGCAGCAGCGGCGCGGTCTCGCCGGCGACGCGGGCCACGGCCAGCGTGGCGCCGGTGATGATGCCGCCGAGCGCGGTGGGCAGGACGACCTTGGTGATCATCCGCCACTTGGGTACGCCGAGGGCGTAGGCACCCTCGCGCAGCTCGTCGGGCACCAGCTTGAGCATCTCCTCGGTGGAGCGCACCACGATCGGGATCATCAGCACCGACAGCGCGATCGAGCCGCCGATCGCGATGCGGGGCAGCGGCCCGAGCAGCAGCGTGAACAGCGCCAGCGCGAAGAGACCGGCCACGATCGACGGGATGCCGGTCATGACGTCGACGAGGAAGGTGAGGACCCGCGCGACGCGGTTCCCCTTGCCGTACTCGACGAGGTAGACCGCGGCCATGATGCCGACCGGCACCGAGATCAGCGTCGCGACCAGCGTGATGATCGCGGTGCCGATGATGGCGTGCAGGATGCCGCCGCCGACGCCGATGACACCGGACTGGTCGGAGGTGAGGAACTCGACGGTCAGGGCGGGGGCACCGCGCTCGATGACGGTCCAGCTGACCGCGACCAGCGGCATCATCGCGACCGCGAAGGTCGTCCACACCATGGTGGTGATGAGGCGGTCGGTGGCCTTGCGGCGGCCCTCGACGGCGTTGGCCCAGGCGGGCATGCCGAGCACGAAGAAGACCCAGCCGAGCACGACCCAGCCGGCGACCGGCCACTCCATGAACAGCGAGATCAGGCCGGACAGGCCCCACGCCACGGCGGCGGCCAGCGGCACCGCGATCGCGGGCAGCTGCGGCTTGGTCAGCGGGACGTGCGAGGAGAGGTCGCTCGAGGGGTCGGTGTGGAACGGCTCGTGGGTGTCGTGAGGCGTCTGCGTCATGTCCGTGTCCTCCCCGCTCATGCCTTGACCTGGCCGCGGGCGGCGAGCCAGCGTCCGAGGAAGTTGACGGCGAACGTCACCACGAACAGCACCAGGCCGCCCGCGATCAGCACGTTGGTCTTGGTGCCGGAGGCGTTGGCGTAGTTGAGCGCGATGTTGGCGGCGATCGTGGAGGGGTTCTGCGAGGAGATCAGGTTGATCGTGACCACCCCGGCGGCCGAGAGGACCATCGCGACGGCCATCGTCTCGCCGAGCGCACGACCCAGGCCGAGCATGACCGCGGACGTGATGCCCGAGCGGCTGTAGGGGAAGACCGCCATCCGGATCATCTCCCAGCGTGTCGCACCCAGGGCCAGGGCAGCCTCCTGGTGCATCACCGGGGTCTGCAGGAAGACCTCGCGGCACAGCGCGGTGATGATCGGCAGCGCCATCACGGCCAGCACCACGCCGGCGGTGAGGATCGTGCGGCCGGTGGTGACCGGGCCCTCGAAGAAGGGCAGGAAGCCCAGGTTGTCGTGCAGCCAGTCGTAGACCGGGAACACCCAGCCCTGCAGCGTCTCGCGGCCCCAGAGGCCGTAGACGACCGAGGGCACCGCGGCGAGCAGGTCGATGAGGTAGCCGAGGAACCGGGCGATGCGACGCGGCGCGTAGTGGCTGATCACCAGCGCGACACCGATCGCCAGCGGCGTGGCGATGATCAGCGCGATGATCGCGGCGAGGATGGTGCCGAAGAGGAGCGGCCAGATGTAGACGACGATGTTGTCGGCGCCGTACGCCTGCTCGCCCGAGGCGCCGATCGCGGGGATCGACTGCAGCACCAGGAAGATCGCCACGCCGGCCAGCGCCAGCATGATGAGCATCCCGGCCCCCGTGGCGAGCCCGCGGAAGATCGAGTCACCGGCGCGACTGACCCGCTCCGGTGCGTGGTCGGTCGGCGGGACCGGCGGAGCCGGCTCCTGGGTGGTGGTCAACGGATCTCCCTCTCCTGCATCTGTCGACTGCTCGCGCCGAAGGCCCCGGGCCCGCCACGGGGGCGGCCGGGGCCTCCGACGCTATCGGTTCTGCCTGTGATCCGTCAGCCGGCCGAGATCTGGTCGACGATCTCGCGAGCCTGGTCACGCAGCGACTCCGAGAGGGGCGCCGAGCCGGCCTCCTCCGAGCCGATGGCCTGGCCGTCGTCGCTGAGGATGTAGGAGGCGAACGCCTTGGCGAAGTCCGCGTCCTCCTGGTTGTCGTAGGTCGGGCAGGCCAGGAGGTACGACGTCAGCACGATCGGGTAGGTGCCCGACTCGGCGGTGGTGTAGTCGAGCTCGAAGATCAGCTGGTTGTCGCTGGCGCCCTCGACCTTCTCGGAGACCTCGAGGATCTTCGCGGCGGCCTCGGCGGTGGGGGCGACGAACTCGTCACCGACACCGACGTTGGCGACACCGAGGCCACCGGCCTGGCTGGCGTCGGCGTACCCGATGGCGTTGACGCCGTCACGGACCTCGGTCACGACGCCGGAGGTGCCCTGGGCGCCGGTGCCGCCGTAGGAGCTCGGCCACGACTCGAAGACGCCCTCGTCCCACGCGTCGCCGACGGCGGTGGTGAGGTAGAGGGTGAAGTTCTCGGTGGTGCCCGACTCGTCGGAGCGGTGCACGGCGTTGATCGGGGCGCTCGGGAGGTCGGCGTCGGGGTTGTCGGCCGCGATCTCCTTGGCGTCCCACTGCTTGATCTCGCCGGAGAAGATGCCGGCGATGGTCTCGGGGGACAGGTTGAGCTCGTCCACGCCGTCGACGTTGAAGACCAGCGCGATCGGGGAGATGTAGCTCGGGAACTCCAGCACGTCCTCGCCGCCGCAACGCTCGATGGCGGCGTCGAGCTCGCCCTCGTCGTTGTCGAGGTAGGCGTCGGAGCCGGCCAGCGGGTAGCCGCCCGCGACGAAGTTCTCACGGCCGCCGCCCGAGCCGATGGGCTCGTAGGTGACCTCGGCCTCGGGCTGGACGTCGGTGAAGCCGACCGACCAGGCCGTCATGGCGGCCTCCTGGGTCGAGGCGCCGCCGATCGTGTACTGGCCGGAGAGCGACACGCCGTCGGCGCCGTCGGTGCCGTCCTCGTCGGAGGAACCGCAGGCGGTCAGGGCGAGGGCCAGGGCGGCGACGCCGGGCAGGACCGCGCGACGGAGAGTGGGGGTCTTCACGAGTGTGACTCCTGATAGGTCTTCATGGGGGTGACGTCGAGGACGCTAAGCAGCCGAAGTGACGCGATCCGGGGCCGTCGGTGAACGAGGGGTGAACCCTCGTCACCGAGTGGATGGCCTCGGCGCGCACGTGAGAGGTACGCCACGTGAACAAGCCCGGGCGATCTTGACTGCTCAGCCGACGAGGTGCTTCTCCGTGGCGACCACGCGCCCCTTGCGCAGGTGCACCACGAGCATCTCCCCCGGCTCCAGCTTCGGGTCGGGCACACCGAGGGCCGCGAAGACCGTCGGCAGCACCGGGCGGTGGCTGCACAGCAGCGTCCCGCGCCTGGTCGAGTCGCACTCCGCGGCGACCTCGCGCACGACGCGGGTGGTGCGCTCGGGGTCCGAGCACTCCTCGGCGAGCTCCTTGCGGCGCTCGACGTCGAGGCCCACGGTCTCCACGTACGGCGCCACGGTCTGCAGGCAGCGCGTCGAGCCCGACGACACGACCCGCCCGACGTCGTACGCCGCGAGGACGGGGACCAGCCGGAACGCCTCGTCCCGACCGCCGGTCAGCAGCGGTCGCAGCCGGTCGTCGCCCCGCCAGGCCTTGCGGGAGCGCGCGTGGGCGTGACGCAGGACGACCAGCGCGGTGGTGGGCTTGCGCAGCCGCACGGCGTCCTCGAGCAGCGCCTGGTCACGGGTGTAGGTCAGCAGCCCGGCCGCCTCGTCGCGGTCGACCCAGGCGACGCGGTCGATCTCGTCGTTGGGCTCGTACGCCGACACGTCGTCGTCCCCGACGGCGCGACCCTGCCAGTAGTGCACGGTCTTCATCCGGCCGTTGTTCGGGTAGCGCATGGTCGCCAGCGGCGGACCCAGCCGCACGTGCAGCCCGGTCTCCTCCGCCACCTCCCGCACCGCGGCGGTCGTGGGGTGCTCGCGGGGGTCGAGCTTGCCCTTGGGAAAGGACCAGTCGTCGTACTTCTGCCGGTGCACCAGCAGCACCTTGCGCCCGGGTCGGAACACGACCGCACCGGCGGCGACGACGTCGGCGGCGGCGCTACACCTTCACCGACTGGGCCGCGGTGCGCGCGGAGGTGGGCGCCTCGGCCTCCGAGGGCGACCTGGCCGAGCTGCTCGACGCCGGCTTCGACGCCGACCTGACCGCCGCCTCCGGCCTGGTGGACAGCGCGCCGCTGCTGTCGGCGGAGTTCGGCTGGTCCCCCGCGACCATCGACTGGGAGCTGCTGGCGCAGTCACCCGAGGGCGCGGTCGAGATCGTCTCGCTGGGCGGGGTGTCCCCCGACGCGGTCACCGACCGGCTGGAGGCGCTGGGCTACCAGCGCCCCGACGAGGACGACGGCGTGTGGGTCGGCGGCACCGAGCTGCTGGCCGGGATCTCCGGCCGCACCGGTCTGCGGGCCACCCCGACGTTGCAGTACGTCGCCGTGCGCGACGGCCTGCTCTGGGCCGGCGACCGCCAGCCCTACCTCGAGACGGCCCTCGCCGGCGGCGAAGGCCCTTCCGGCGCGGTCGCCGACCTCGCGGACTCCTTCACCGAGTCCCCCGCCGCCGCGGTCGTCTACACCGCCGACCACGCCTGCGAGGCGCTGTCGATGCGCCAGGCCGACGACACCGACCGCGCCACCGGCGACCAGCTGCTCGCGCGGGCCGGCAAGATCAACCCGGTCACCGCGTTCGCGATGGGCCTGCTGCCCGGGGGCGGGGCCGAGGTGCTGCTCGGCTTCGAGAACGACGACCAGGCCCGCACCAACGCCGACACCCGCGCGGTCCTCGCCGCCGGCCCCGGGCCGGGCCAGGGCGGCGACTTCTCGGACCGGTTCGCGGTCGACGAGGTCACCGCCGAGGGGACGCTGGTGCGGATGGTGCTGGAGCCCGAGCCCGGCGCGTTCGTGCTCTCGGACCTGTCGTCGGGGCCGGTGCTGTTCGCCACCTGCTGAGCCACCCCGGTGGTCGAGCAGCGCCTCGCTGGCGCTCGTCGCTGCTCGACCACCCGGGGGCGCCGTTCGCTGGTCGAGGTGCGAGGCGCGCCAGCGCCGAGCCACGAGACCCGGCGAGGTCTCGTGGCTCGCTGCGCTCGCACCTCGACCAGCGACTACCGGAACGCGCGCAGCCGCAGGCTGTTGCCGACGACGACCAGCGACGAGGCGGCCATGGCTCCGCCGGCCAGCATCGGGCTGAGCAGCCCGGCGACGGCGACCGGCAGCGCGGCGACGTTGTAGGCGAACGCCCAGAACAGGTTGGCCCGGATGGTGGCCAGGGTGCGGCGCGACAGGCGTACGGCGGTGGCAGCGCCCCGCAGGTCGCCGGAGACCAGGGTCAGGTCCGAGGCCTCCATCGCCACGTCGGTGCCCGTGCCGAGCGCGATGCCCAGGTCGGAGGCGGCCAGGGCAGCGGCGTCGTTGACGCCGTCGCCGACCATAGCGACGACCCGGCCCTCGGCCTGCAGTCGGCGCACCTCGGCGAGCTTGTCGGCCGGCAGCACGTCGGCGACGACCCGGTCGATGCCGACCTCGTGGGCCACCGCCCGGGCGGCCCGCTCGTGGTCGCCGGTGAGCAGCACCGGCTCGAGGCCCAGCTCGCGCAGCAGGGCGACCGCCTCGGCGGAGGTCTTCTTCACGGTGTCGGCGACCACCAGCACCCCGCGGGCGCGGCCGTCCCAGCCGACCAGCACCGGGGTTCCGCCGGTCCCCCGCGCCGTCTCCAGCGCGCCGGTGACGTCGTCCCCGACGGCGAGTCCCTCCCGCTCCAGCAGCGCCGCCTTCCCGACGACCACACGCTCCCCGTCGACCTCGCCGGTCACGCCGAGGCCCTCGTGGTTGACGAAGTCGCGGACCTCGACTCGCCCGCCGGTCCAGGCGTCCGCGATGGCGCGGGCGATCGGGTGCTCGGAGGCGGACTCGAGGGCGGCCGCGCGGCGGCGTACGTCCTCCTCGTCGGCGTCGAGCGCGACCACGTCGACCAGGGACATCCGGCCGGTCGTGACCGTCCCGGTCTTGTCGAGCACGACGGTGTCGACCCGTCGGGTCTGCTCGAGCACCTCCGGGCCGCGGATGAGGACCCCGAGCTGCGCGCCGCGCCCGGTGCCGACCATCAGCGCGGTGGGCGTGGCCAGCCCGAGGGCGCAGGGACAGGCGATCACGAGGACCGAGACGGCTGCCGAGAGCGCGACCGTCCAGCCCTCGCCGGCGACCAGCCAGGCGACCACCGTGAGCGCTGCGAGAGCGACCACGACCGGCACGAAGACCGAGGAGACCCGGTCGGCCAGCCGCTGGACCTCCGCCTTGCCCTGCTGGGCCTCCTCGACCAGTCGGGCCATCTGCGCCAGGGCCGTGTCCGACCCGACCCGGGTGGTGCGCACCACCAGGCGCCCGGAGGTGTTGACGCAGCCGCCGGTGACCTCGTCGCCGGGACGAACGTCGACGGGCACCGGCTCGCCGGTGAGCATCGACGCGTCCACGGCCGAGGCGCCGGACTCGACGACCCCGTCGGCGGCGATCCGTTCACCGGGGCGCACGACCACGAGCTCGTCGGGGCCGAGCTCCTCGGCGGTGACGCGCACCTCCTGCCCGTCGCGCAGCACGGTCGCCTCGGCCGCCGAGAGGGCCAGCAGGGCACGCAGCGCGGCACCGGCGCGACGCTTGGCGCGCTTCTCGGTCCAGCGGCCGGCCAGCAGGAACGTCGTGACCCCGGCGGCCACCTCGAGGTAGATCATCGAGAGGCCGTCGCCGCGCTCGGCGGTCCAGGAGAACCCGTGGGTCATCCCGAGGTGACCGGCGTCGCCGACGGTCAGCGCGACGACCGACCAGGTGTAGGCGGCGGTCACGCCCATGGAGACCAGGGTGTCCATGGTGACCGCGCCGTGGCGCAGGTTGGTCACGGCCGCGCGGTGGAACGGCCAGGCCGCCCAGGTCGCGACCGGGGTCGCCAGGAGCAGCGACCACCACTGCCAGCCGGTCAGCTGCAGGGCGGGCACCATCGCCAGCGCGATGACAGGGGCCGAGAGCGCGGCCGCGACGGCCAGGCGACGGCGCAGGGCTGCCACCTCCCGGTCGGCCACCGCGTCGTCGTCGGCCTGCGGGCGCGGCAGCTCAGCGGCGTACCCGGCCGCAGCGACGGTCTCGAGCAGCACGTCGGTGCCGAGGCCGGCGGGGAAGACGACGTGGGCCTTCTCGGTGGCGTAGTTGACCGAGGCCTCCACGCCGTCGAGCTTGTTGAGCTTGCGCTCGATGCGGTGCGCGCAGGAGGCGCAGGTCATCCCGGTGACGGCGAGGTCGACCACGTGGGTCTGGACGCTCATGCCAGCTGGTAGCCGGCCTCACCCACGGCGCCCTCGACGGCCTCGCGGGTGAGCGGCTCGACGCTGGTGACGACGACCTCGCCGGTCTCCAGGGTGACCGCGACGTCCTCGACGCCCGGGACCTCCTGCAGCTCCTCGGTGACCGAGGCGACGCAGTGGCCGCAGGTCATGCCGGTGACGGTCCAGGTGCTGGTGGTGCTCATGTGCTCTCTCCTCGTGCAGTCAGGCGTGTGGGTGGGCCCGGGGCCTCAGGAACGGACCAGGCGCGCGATCGCGTCGATGGCTTCGGTGACCTTCTGCTCGGCCTCCTCGTCGGAGGACCGCGCAGCGCTGACCACGCAGTGGCCCAGGTGCTCCTCGAGCAACCCGAGGGAGACCGCGTGCAGGGCCTTCGTCATGGCGGAGACCTGGGTGAGGATGTCGATGCAGTACTGCTCCTCCTCGACCATCCGCTGCAGGCCGCGGGCCTGCCCCTCGATCCGGCGCAGGCGCTTGAGGTAGTCGTCCTTGCGGTGGATGTAGCCGTGCTGGTTCTCGCTCACGGTCATAGGGTACCCCCCTATGGTATCTACGCAAGCGACGGGGACACCGCGCTCAGCCGGGCCCGATCAGGCCCCGGCGCGCGGGTGCGGGACGACGCCGAGGATCGCGTCGATCTCCGCCTGCGAGAGGTGCTCGTCGACCTCGGACGCGGCGATGATGAGGTTGGTGGTCAGCTCGACCTCGCCGAGCAGGTCGGCGTCCTCGAGAGACACGTCGAACTGGTCGTGCACGCTGCCCTCACTCAACCCATGGACGTCCATCGAGCACCAGAGTGCCCGAGGCACCCCCCGGCCAAACCACCCGGTTCCAAAGTGACCCGTCCGGGTGGTGCCGAACCACCCGGGTGGGCCACCCGCCGGTACGGACCACCCCGCGACGTACGCCGGGCGCTGCCGCCGGGGAGCACCGGTCCGGGGACGGCAACGGGGCCCCAGCCGAGCGGCTGGGGCCCCGTCGTGGTCGTCGCGTCAGACGCGACTCACCCGTTGATCAGAGAGGACGGACGTTCTCCGCCTGCGGGCCCTTGGGGCCCGAGGTGACGTCGAACTCGACCTTCTGGTTCTCGTCCAGGGACTTGTAGCCCTGGGTCTGGATCGCCGAGTAGTGCACGAAGACGTCGTCGCCGCCGTCCTCCTGCGCGATGAAGCCGAAACCCTTCTCGGCGTTGAACCACTTCACGGTGCCCTGAGCCATTGTGCTCAATTCTCCTTCGTCGGGGCGAGGACCGTCACTTCGACGGCCCACAACCGGTGCTGGGTGACACGTCGCTCCGACTTGCATGGTCCGGGGACCGTGGGACAAGAAGAAACGCCGTTGGATCACAAACTCCGCGGGCGTCGACCTGCTGGAACTTGCATCGGTTGCGTGCCCGACACTACCGCCTGACTGGATCGTGCAAAGAGTCCGGGCGACCGAATTTCAGAACCTGGGGATGAAGAGTCTGCAACGAGCGTGTGACGCGGCACCACGGCTGAGCCCGCCCAGGACCCGCGCAGGACCCGCGCAGGCGGGCCCACCGGGCGTCCGCGCAGGCACGCACGCCGTCTAGGCTGGCGACGCTCGACCCGTCCGCGGGCGCGCTCGGGCCCCTAGCTCAATGGGCAGAGCAGGAGACTTTTAATCTCTTGGTTGTGGGTTCGAGTCCCACGGGGCCTACCGACCTCCACCCCCCCCACGAGACGGGTCGCTTCCGCCCGGACGCCCAGCGGAATCCTGCAGGGCGTCCAGGCCGCGCTCACCCGTCGGCGAGCAGGGATGGTTCAGCCGCCGACGACGTCGGTCTCCGCGAGCGGTGCCAGGCCGTGCTCCATGCCCCAGGCGACCGCCTGGGCGCGACGGGTCACCTCGATCTTGCGATAGGCCGCACGGATGTAGGTCTTGACCGAGTTGATGGACAGGTAGAGCTGTCCACCGATCTCGGAGTTGGTCAGCCCCTGGGTGACCAACGAGAGGATCTCGGCCTCCCGGGGCGTCAGGTCGTAGTCGCGCTGCGTGCTGCCCCGGATCACCTTCAAGGGGCCCTGGTCACTGGGGATGCGGCGGCTGGGGCCACCGTCACCGCCGTCGTGCAGGCTCTCGATCGCGTTGACGAGGTCGACGGCCGGCAGCGCCTTGGAGAGGTGGGCGGCGAACGAGCCGGTCGCCTGCCCCTCCTTGTCGCGCCAGGAGTAGACCACCGCGGACTTCTGCGAGGCGCGCACGAGGTCGCGCAGCATCGCCTGCGAGGACGGGGTCTGCCGGACCGGCTCGTAGAGGATGACGTCGACGGAGCTGGGCTTGGTCATCGCCGAGCCGAGGTCGAGCAGGGCCACACGGGCGGAGTACGGGGTCAGGAGGCTGCGGACGCCCGCCACCGACACCTCGAAGTTGTCGATGAGGGCCACGCGCACAGGTCGGGAGCCGCTCATTCATCGAACGTAGCCGCCATAGGACCAAATAGCCCGATCGCGGAGGATCGATTTTTGTGAATTCACCCGGAATGATGAGAAATCCACCGACTGTGGAATGTTTGTGGATATTGCGTCGAATGCTTGTCCAGAGAATGTGTGAAATCCGCGTGAGGACGGCCGAGGGACCCCCGCCGGTCACTGACGCGGCGCCGCCACCTCCGCGACCCCACGGGCGGTGTCGGTGCGGCGCGGCTCCGGGGGCAGGAAGCCGTGCTCGAGGCCCCAGCGCACCGCCTGCGAGCGTCGCGAGAGCCCGAGCTTGCGGTAGGCGGTGCGGATGTAGGTCTTCACCGAGTTGATCGAGAGGTAGGACCGCTCGGCGATCTCGGCGTTGGAGAAGCCCTGGGTGATCAGCGCCATCATCTCCGCTTCTCGCGCCGACAGCCCGTGCTCCTGGCCGGGCCAGGCGCCGTGCTCGATGCCGTTGGCACGGTCGCCGGGCAGCACCCGTTCGCCCGAGGCCACCTTCACCACCGCGTCGGCCAGGCCCGCGCCGTCGAGGGTCTTCGACAGGTAGCCGGCCGCCCCGCGGCGCAGCGCCTCGGCCACCAGGGTCGGGTCGAGGTTCCAGCTGAACAGCACGACGGCGGCCCCGGTCATCGAGGCCACCTCCTGCACGTCGAGGACGTTGCCCTGGGCCTGGCTGAAGGTGTCGTAGAGGACGACGTCGCTCTGCCCCATGGCGGGTATCCCGACGGTCGTCTCGACGACACGGACGCGGTCGGCGTACGGCTCGAGCATGCGCGCGACCCCGTTGACCACGATCTCGTAGTCGTTGAGGACCGCCACGCGCACCGGCCCGACGTGGTCGGTGGCCATCCTCAGTGGTTCCTCAGCGCCTCGATCAGCTCGTCCTTGTTCATCGACGAGCGGCCCTCGACCTCGAGCTCGGCGGCACGCTCGTGCAGCTCATCAACCGTCCACTCCTCGTACGACGGCGAGCCACCGCCCCGCTTGCCGACCTGCTCACGGGAGGACCCAGCGGCCGCGTTGGCGATGCGGGCCGCCTTCTCCTTGCTGTTCCCCTCCTCGCGCAGGCGCTCGTAGAGCTCGGGATCCTTGACGCTGGGCCCGGGGGACTTGTCCTGGGGCACGGTCATCACCTCCGATGGGTTCGCGGATCTCCCGATGCTAGGCACACCGCCGGCACCACTCCTCGCCCTCTGGGGTGGGTCCGGTCGCCGGCGTCCGGCGGGGCCACAGCCGGCAGCGAAAGTAAAGAGACCGCTCAGGTCCCGAAGTGCCCCAGAACCCCCTGGGGTATCGCCTCTGCGTGGCACACTGGTGACGTGGACCACTCGGAGTCACGTCCGGCCGGTCGGCCCCGCGACGCCGACGCGGACGACCGCATCATCGACGCTGCCCTGGCGGAGTACGCCGCCCACGGGCGGGCCGGCTACTCCCTCAACGGGGTGGCACGGCGCGCAGGCGTCGGGAAGTCGTCGATCTACCTGCGCTGGCGCGACAAGGAGACGCTGCTGGTCGACGCCGTCCACGCCCGCGCCGACGCCCCCGAGGTCGACACCGGCACCCTCGAGGGCGACCTGCTGGCGGTCTACTCCTGGCTGCTGCAGCACTTCCTCACCGAGGCCGGCTGGGTCGCCGTGCGCATCGCCGTCGACGGCGCCGCCGAGGACGCCACCTGGGCCGCCCCCGAGCGCGTCGGCGCCCAGCACGCCATGGTGCTCAACCAGCTGTGGGCCCGGGCGACGGCCCGCGGCGAGATCCCCGGCCCGGACGACTCCCGGGTCCGGATCGCGACCCGGATGATGTACGGCGACCTGCTGCTGCGCGCGATGGTCGACCGGCCGCAGCTCGCGGCGCTGGACGAGGCCGGGCGGGCCGAGGAGTCGCGCTTCGTGGTCGCGATGCTGCTGCGGATGCTCGGGCGCTAGCCCCGGTCCTTCTTCGTCTTCGCCTTCGTCTTCGACTTCTGGCCGGTCTTCTTCCTCGGCTCCGGGCTCGCGGTGATCGTGGCCGGCGCCGGGGCCCGCAGCTCGAACTGGCTGCTGCGCGGCTCACCGGCCAACGCGGACACCGTCACGTGGTACCACCCCGGCAGCGCCCAGTCGGCCTGACGGCTGCACTCGGCGTCGCTGCGACGCCCACCCCAGGTGAGCTCGGTGGTCGCGACGGTGTCGCGTCGCACGACGAGCTCCCGGCTCGGCACGGCACGGGGGCACTCACGGCTGGTCCAGATCTCGTCGCTGCCCGAGGTCAGCTTCCAGGTGAAGGAGGAGCGCGACAGCTCCCACGTGCAGGCCTCGGCCAGGCGGGTGCGCAGCCGCAGCGTGACGGTCACGGCGCGACCGGCGACGGCGTCGGTGACCTTCGGCCGGACGACGACGTCCTCGGGGGCGCAGCTGCCCTGCGGCTCGGGCAGGGCGGGCTGGGTGGGCTCCTGCTTCTTCTGCTTCTTCTGATCCTTCGTGGTCTGCGCCGTGCTCTCGGCGGTCGGC
>LULO01000291.1_pt1 | contig 19444 bp, 18 predicted proteins | sample 728121 | NCBI WGS metagenome assembly LULO01 (sample SAMN03860287, study PRJNA289734) | marine metagenome | biome: seawater column; feature: ocean; material: water; isolation source: Red Sea water column Station 149 - depth 50m | place: Saudi Arabia: Red Sea | collected 2011-10-15 | depth 50 m | reverse complement strand
GCTAATCCTGGGATTAAAATAATTGCACATCCTGAGTGTCCTCCTGATGTTATTCAAGCATCTGATTTTGCTGGATCGACTAGCGGTATGATAAAGTATGTTAGAGATAATCAACCTGAAAAAGTTATGATGGTTACTGAGTGTTCAATGAGTGACAATGTCCAAATAGATAATCCAAATGTTGAATTTATTAGACCGTGCAATCTATGTCCTCATATGAAAAGAATTACGTTGCCTAAAATATTAAATTGTTTGGAAAATGAGTCTAATGAGCTTGTAATGGATGATCAAACTATTGCAAAAGCAAGAAAGTCTGTAGAAAGAATGGCAGAAATAGGCAGATAAAATCTGTGTCAAATATTCTATTAAGCAATCAATTTATAAAATCTACATGTAAACTAGCTTTGAATGAAGATCTTTATCCCTCAGGTGATATAACTTCAGATCTTATAAATAATAACATCAATAAAAAAGTTAAAATGATAAGTAATCAAAGTGGAATTATTGGTGGTTTAGAATTTGCAAAAGAAACATTTAAATTAATTGATAAAAAAATAAAATTTATAATAAAAAAAAAAGAAGGCTCATATATACGAAAAGGTGATATTGTAGCAATAATAGAAGGTAATCTAAAGAATATACTAATAGGAGAAAGAGTTGCTTTAAACTTTGTTTCCCATATCTCGGGCATTGCATCAAAAACAAACAAATTTGTAAGACTTGCTGGAAAAAAAACTAAGGTATGTTGTACCAGGAAAACTATCCCAAATTTAAGAGTAATTCAAAAATATGCGGTCAAATTAGGTGGAGGAATTAATCATCGATTTAATTTAAGTGATGAATTTTTAATTAAAGATAACCATCTTAGTTCGGAAAAGAATTTTGAAAATATTATTAAAAGGGCGATTAAAAATAAAAAAAGAAGAAAAATTACTGTGGAAGTTGATAATTTAAAACAATTACACAAAATATACGGACTAAAATTTGATACAATTTTGCTAGACAATATGAGTATTCAAAACCTAAAAAAGGCTGTTAAATTAGTTAAAAAAAAGTATACGACAGAAGCTTCAGGTGGCGTTAATTTAAATAATATTAAAAAAATTGCATCAACTGGGGTTGATAGAATTTCAATAGGAATGTTAACTCAAAGCGTTTCTGCAATTGATGTAAAATTAGAAATATAATTTATTTATTTTTTTAATTGCGCTTGAGCTGCAGCTAATCTTGCTACTGGAACCCTGTAAGGAGAACACGAAACATAGTTTAGTCCTATTTTAGCACAAAGTTCAATACTTTTTGGGTCTCCTCCATGCTCTCCGCATATACCTAACTTTATTTTTTTATTTTGCATTCGTCCTTTTTCAGAAGCGATTTCAATTAAGTCTCCTACTCCTTCGTCAATTGATACAAAAGGATCTATGTCAAATATTTTATTTTCAATGTAATCATTTAGAAATTTACCACTATCGTCTCTGCTAATACCAAACGTAGTTTGCGTTAAGTCATTAGTGCCAAAACTAAAAAATTCTGCATGTTTGGCAATATCATTTGCTTTTATCGCAGCTCTAGGCAATTCAATCATTGTACCTACCAAAAAATTTAACTTTATTTTTTTTTCACTCTCAACCTGTTTCGCAGTCCTTATCACTAAATCTTTCATAATTTTTATTTCAGCTTCGGTTGAAACTAAAGGTATCATTATTTCTGGTATTATTGATTTAACTTTTTGTTTTTTGCATTGAACCAAAGCTTCAAAAATTGCTCTACACTGCATTTCATAAATTTCAGGAAAAGATATTCCAAGTCTACAACCTCTGTGCCCAAGCATTGGATTTTGTTCGTGAAGTTCGGTGATTCTTACCTTTAATTCCTTAATTGGAATATTTAACGAGCTTGCAACTTCACCTATTTCCTTATCAGTTCTTGGTAAAAATTCATGTAACGGAGGGTCTAATAATCTAACTGTTACTGGCAAACCATTCATAATTTTGAAAATATCAATAAAATCTTTTTTCTGATGTGGTAATAATTTTGAAAGTGCTAATAATCTATCATCTTTAGTTTTTGAAAGTATCATTTCTCTAACTGACAATATTCTCTCTTCGTCGAAAAACATATGCTCAGTTCTACATAACCCAATTCCTTCTGCTCCAAAGTCTCTTGCTGTTTTACTATCAAGAGGTGTCTCAGAATTTGTTCGTATTTTTAATTTTCTATAATTGTCAGCCCAATTCATAAGCTTAGAAAATTCTCCTGAAATTTCAGGCTTAACAGTTTTCACTTCACCTAGAATTATCCTACCAGTAGATCCATCAATAGTGATTAAATCTCCCTCTTTTATTTCTCTGTCTTGAACTTTGAATAATTTTTTCTCATAATCAATTTCGATTTCACTTGAGCCTGACACACAAGGTCTTCCCATTCCTCTAGCCACTACAGCTGCATGACTGGTCATACCTCCTCTTGCAGTTAATATGCCTTTAGCAGCATGCATACCATGAATATCTTCAGGTGAAGTTTCAACTCGAACTAATATAGTATTTTGCATTGATGCGTTTAACCTTTCAGCATCATCTGATGTAAATACCACTTTGCCACTTGCTGCGCCTGGTGATGCCGGCAATCCCTTCGCAATTATTTCTATATTTGATTTTTCATCTAAAGTTGGATGAAGCAAAGTATCTAAAGAATTTGGTTCAACTCTTAATACTGCCTCTTTTTTTGAAATTAAATTTTCTTTAACCATATCAACAGCAATTTTTACAGCTGACTTAGCTGTTCTTTTTCCTGATCTCGTTTGAAGCATCCAAAGTTTTTTATTTTCAACTGTAAATTCAACATCCTGCATATCTTTGTAATGTTTCTCTAATTTATGTAATATTTTTTTTAATTCTTTGTATACGATGGGCATAGACTCTTCCATTGACGGTAAGCTTTCATTTGAGGCTATTCTTGCTTTTTTAGTTATGTGTTGTGGCGTTCTTGTTCCTGCAACAACATCTTCTCCCTGTGCATTAATTAAATATTCTCCGTATATCTGGTGATTGCCATTGGATGGATTCCTTGTAAACACCACCCCTGTTGCGCAATCATTGCCCATGTTTCCAAAAACCATTGACTGAACATTAACTGCAGTACCCCACTCTGATGGAATTTGATTTAACTTTCTGTAAATTTTAGCTCTATGACTTTCCCAAGATAAAAAAACTGCACTAATTGCTCCGAACAATTGCTCTCTTACGTTTTGAGGAAATTCTTGATTTGTTTTTTTTTTAACAATATTTTTAAAATCTTTTATTAATCCATCCCAATCATTTTCATCCAATTCTGTATCTAACAAGACGCCTTTTGTTAATTTATAATTTTCGATTAATTCCTCAAAATTATAATTCTCAACTCCTAAAACAACATTTGAATACATTTGAATAAAACGTCTGTAGCTATCTTTTGCAAAACGCATATTTGAAGTTCTATTTGCAAGAGCGTGGACTGTTTCATCATTAAGTCCTAAATTTAAAATAGTATCCATCATGCCTGGCATTGATACTCTTGCTCCAGACCTTACTGAAACTAATAATGGGTTATTCAAATCTCCAAACTTTTTTCCAGTGTCTTTCTCAATATTTTTTAACTCTTTATCAATCTCCCCTAAAATTTTATGATTTATTTTTTTTTTATTTTTATAAAATAACTCGCATACTTCTGTGGAGATTGTAAAACCTGGAGGTACTGGTAAGCCCATTCTGCCCATTTCAGATAAATTTGCACCTTTTCCACCCAGAATATTTTTTGATAAGTTTATTTTATTTGAAACTTTAGATTTAAAATTAAATATATACTTTTTCATTAACCTTCTATTTTTGAAAAATTGAAATAGTTATCAAAACTTTTACATAACATTGATAAAAGTTCTAGTCTGTTTTTTTTAATCGTTTCGTCATTATCATTTACAATAACGTTTTCAAAAAAATCGTAAACTTCTGATTTACAAAATGAAAGTATTTTTAAACTTTCTTCAAAATTTTCATCTCTACCTACACTTGAATAGTATTTTTTAATTTCGTGTATTTTTTTATAAAGATTTTTTTCATAATCATTTTTAAATAAACCTGGATCAACATTGCCATTAAAATTGGATAAATTTTTATTTTCGCTTAATAGAATACTTGCGGACCTTTTGTAAATAGCAACAACATCTTTCCCAAAATCTTTGTTTATGCTTTTATTTAAAACGTATGTTTTTTTATAAACTTTTAATAATTCATCAATTGAAAAATTATGACTTGCACTTTCTATAATATCATTTCTAATTTGTTTTTCTTTAAGATAGTTCTTTACCCTTTCATATAGAAAATCCCCAAGTTCTAAATTCAATTTCTTTAAATCAAATTCAAAGCCTTGTTCTTTGTAAAACATACAAGAATAATTAATTAAATCTCTAAGTTTTACTTTTAGGTTATTTTCAATTATTAATCGTACCACACTGATTGCTGTTCTTCTTATGGCATAAGGATCTTTTGAGCTGGACGGCTTTAGATTAATTCCAAAAAAACCAACTAAAGAGTCAATTTTATCACTGAGTGATAAAGCAATACTATAAATTTTCTTTGGTAACTTACTATCCATACCAATAGGATAATAATGCTCTGCTACAGCTAGACTGACATCTTTTTCAAAGCCTTGTGTTTCTGCAAAGTAACCTCCCATTACACCTTGAAGCTCAGGAAATTCACCCACTAAGTCAGACATTAAATCAACTTTACAAATTGTTGATGCGATTTCTATTTTTTCTTTACTAATCATAAATTCATCAGATATTAGACCACTGAGTTTTCGCATTCTTTGAACCTTATCAAAATACGTTCCTAGACCTTTGAAGTAATTGACGTTTTTTAATTTTGTCACCTGCTTAACTAAATTTTGAGATTTGTTTTTATTCCAAAAAAATTCTGCATCAGTGTGATTGCATTGTAATAATCAATATTTCTTTAGGTATGTTTAGAAATTTTTTATCAAACTCACAAATTAATACTTTCGGTTTTTCAACAATATTTGTTATTTCATTTAATAAACTTTCACTTATATTTATTAAAATATTTTTGTTATTTGATAACTTTTGTAATTCAGAATTTATGAAATCCTTCCTTTTTTCGTGGTCAATAATTACTCCTTTGGTTTTAAAAAATTTTAGATATTGGTCGAAGTTATTAAATGACTTAGTTTTTTCTTCTATATCTTTTTCTATAAAAGTGAGATTAGAACTTTTCAGGTGCTTAAAATCAAACTCAAGTTTTTTCCCATCAAATATTGATAAAATAGATTTCAATGGCCTACCCCAAAGCAGGGTATGTTCCCCCCATTTCATTGATTTTTCCCATGTAATTTTAAACAGAATGTGAGGAAGATTTTCTCTCAACATGTTATAAAGACTTATCTTCTTTTGTGGCTTCTTATAAAAATAAAATTCTCCCTTTTCAGTTTTTTTTTTATATATCTTATTTTTATTTATTTGATTAGAATTTAAAAAGCCGTCTAATGCTTTATCTGGTGCATTTATACTTGGACCTTTTACCTCTTTAGATTTGAATAAAACTTCTTTTGGAAGGCCTTTAGCATTAATAGCAATCCTGTTTGGTGTTGAAAAAATTCTAATTTCACCTTTATATTTTACACCATGTTGTTCAAAAAAATTTGAAAGAATTTCTTTTAATTGTTCTCTTGCTTTGATTTGTAACTTTGCTGGAACTTCTTCGCTAAATAGTTCAATAAATAATTCAGACACTTTAACTCTGACTTTCTATCCAAATTTTTCCAATCTCTTTGGTTAAATCTCGAATTCTTGAGATATATTCTGCTCGTTGCGCAACACTTATAACGCCTCTGGAATCTAATATATTAAATACATGACTCGATTTTAAACATTGATCATAAGCAGGGAGAGAAATTTTATTTTCAATCATCGATCTTGCCTCACTTTCTAACATATCAAACATTTTAAAAAGTTTTTCAGTATTTGCGTATTCAAAATTGTATGCTGAAAATTCCTTTTCAGCTTGATGGAAGACATCTTTATAAAAGATTCCATCATTATTCCAATCAAGTTCAAAAACATTTTTTTTGTTTTGTATAAACATGCATAATCTTTCTAATCCATAAGTAATTTCAACAGAAATAGGATCACATTCAACTCCTGCCATTTGTTGAAAGTAAGTAAACTGTGTTACTTCCATTCCATCACACCAGACTTCCCATCCAAGCCCAGCTGCTCCTAAAGTAGGGCTTTCCCAGTCGTCCTCTACAAATCTTATATCGTGCTCTTCGTGTTTTATTCCAATTGATGCAATGCTATTAAGATAAAGTTTTTTTATATTTTTTGGAGAAGGTTTTATTAATACTTGGAATTGATAATAGTGCTGGAGCCTATTTGGATTTTCTCCATATCTTCCATCTGTAGGTCTTCTAGATGGTTGAACATACGCTGTTTTCCATGGCTTCTTTCCTAAAGATCTCAATGTTGTTGCTGGATGAAATGTTCCAGCTCCAACCTCAACATCATAGGGTTGTAAAATAATACATCCCTGTTTTGCCCAAAATTTTTGTAAGCTAAATATTGTATCTTGAAATGATAAAATTTTTTCTTTTTTCAATTTAGGTCTTTTAGAAACCATATTTTTGCCAAATAGATCTTTCTTCGATCAAGTTCAAAATTTTATCTGCTTGATTTTCTGAAGAAGATAGTTTTTTTGCAAGCCATCCTTTACTTTTCTCAAAAATTTTCACTTCAACGTCTTCACCAAATTTTTCTCTTAGAATTTGTTCGGAATTACCCAAACCATCAATTAAACCAAGATCCTTAGATTTTTTTCCTGACCAAAATTCTCCTGAAAATAATTCAACCCCAATATCTTTTTTCAACTTTGTCTTTCTACTTTCCTCAACTACATCAATAAATTCTTGATGAAGTTCTAATTGTATATTCTTTAACCTTTTTATATCTTCTTCTTTTTCATCGAGGAATGGATCGAGTGTGCTTTTATTTTTTCCAGCTGTATAAACTCTTCTTTGAACACCAATTTTTTGAATAAGATCTTTAAATCCGAATGAAGAATAAATAACTCCAATAGAACCAATTATTGAACTAGGATTAGCATATATTTCATCTCCAGAACAAGCAATTAAGTAGCCGCCAGAAGCCGCAACATCCTCTGCAAATACAATCACTTTTTTTTTATATTTGTCTGCCTGATTTCTAATTAGTTTATAAATTAAGTGTGACTGTACTGGTGACCCGCCTGGAGAATTAATTGTTATTGCGACTGCTTGGGCTTTTTTCAATGAAAAAGCTTTTTTTATAATTTCCTCTTGGCTCGAATAATCAATCCCCTGTTTAAATTTTCCAACATTTCCAATAACACCGGATAGCCTGATATGGCTTACAATTTTTTTTTTTTTGAAAAAGGAAAACATAAATATGCTTATTAAAAATTTAGATATTAATAAAGCATACTTATAGTTGAAGAAATAGGTGCGTCAATTGATAAGTATTATAATAAACTTAATGTAATATTTTCGATCTATGGGATCTGTAGTTCAATTAAAAAAGACAATTAACAACTCATATTCGGACTTACTTAAGTCTGTCGAGGATAAACTTATATTGGTCAATGAAAAAATATCATCAAAATTAACAAGTAAAGTTGATTTAATTCAAAATATGACGGACTATCATTTGGATACAGGTGGAAAGAAATTAAGAGCCCTTTTAACTTTATCTAGTTCAAAACTTTGTGGATACTCAAAAGGTGGCAGAGATATAAACCTTGCAGCATGTGTAGAATTAATTCACGCTGCAACCTTAATGCATGATGATGTTATTGATAACGCGCTTGTTAGAAGAAACAAAGAAACACTCAATACTGTCTGGGGAAACAAATCCTCTATTTTAGTTGGAGATTATCTGCTTAGCAGATGTTTCGAAATGATGGTAGAAGATGGAAGCCTAGAAATTTTAAAACTACTTTCTTCTACTTCTTCAGAAATTGCACAAGGAGAAGTGTTACAACTTCAGCATCACGGAGAGATAGATATGCTCGAAGAAACATACCTAAAAATTATTTCTTTGAAAACTGCAGCACTTTTTTCAGCATCTACTAAAGTTGGGGCAATATTGGCGAATAGAGATAATAAATATAAAGAAGCTTTAGAGTTTTATGGAAAAAATTTAGGTCTTACATTTCAAATAGCAGACGATGCTTTAGATTATAATTCAGAACTTAAATTATTTGGAAAAAAAATAGGTAATGATTTTTATGAGGGAAAAATTACTTTACCAATAATATTGTTATATCAAAGGTGTTCAAGTGAAGAAAAAAAATATTTGAAAAATTTGTTTGAAAAACAAAATAGAGATGAAAATGAATTCAAAAATACTCTTGAGAAAATAAAAAAATATAAAATTATAAATGAGTGCTATAAAAAGGCTGAATATTTTATAAACTTAGCATCTAACTCATTGTCAATATTCGAGGAGAACCAAGATAAAAATATTCTTAAAAATTTGACATCATTTAGTTTAGAAAGAAATTTTTAAGGAGATAATAAAATCTTTTTCCAATCCTTTTTTTCTTTAATATATTTCAGTCTCTCATGTATTCTAAATTCACCATCTAGCCAGAATTCTATTGACCTCGGCTTTAACCGCCATCCTGACCAATGTTTTGGTCTTGGGACATTATTTTGTTCAGGATATTTGGATTTAAAGTTTCTAATTGAGTCTGTAAGTTCTTTTCGATTTGAAATTTCTGAGCTTTGATTTGATGCCCAAGCACCGATTCTGCTTTCATATTTTCTAGAGGAATAATATTCGTCTGCCTCAGTATCAGAAACTTGTTCAGCTGCACCTTCGATCCTTATTTGCCTAAGTAAACTTTTCCAATGAAAACACATCGATATATTTGGATTTTTTTTAATAGCTAATCCTTTAGCACTGTTAAAATTTGTATAAAAAACAAACCCTGTCTCATTAAAATCTTTTAATAAAACCATTCTGACCGAAGTGTATCCACGGTCATCTGATGTGCCTAGTGCAACTGCATTTGGGTCATTTAACTCTGTTTTTTTTGCTTCATCAAACCATTCCTTAAATAATTCAAATGGATTATTTTTTTCACCAAAACATATATCTAGACCAAAAGAGTTTTTTTCGTTCATAATTTTAACAAAATAACTTATATAATAAATATATGTCATTTAATACCTTTGGAAAAATATTTAGATTCACTACTTGGGGAGAATCTCATGGACTAGCAATTGGATGTGTAGTTGATGGTTGCCCACCTAATATCAAAATAAATATTGACGAAATTCAGCAAGACTTAAATAAAAGAAAACCTGGTCAATCAAAATTTACAACTCAAAGAAAAGAAGATGATAGAGTTGAAATTTTATCTGGTATTTTTGAAGGCAAAACAACTGGAACTCCGATTTCAATGATAATTTATAATAAAGATATGAGATCTAAAGACTATGGAAATATTAAAAATAAATTTAGGCCAGGACATGCAGATTTTACCTATTTTAAAAAATATGGAATTAGAGATTATAGAGGAGGAGGAAGACAATCTGCAAGAGAGACAGCCTCTAGAGTTGCAGCAGGAGGTATAGCAAAACAAATATTAAAATTTATTCTAGGAAAAAAATATGATGTTGTTGGAGGAGTAACTCAATTAGGAATCTTGGGATCTAATCCGAAAAATTGGAACGAAAAATTTATCAAAACAAATCAATTATTTTGTCCAGATAAATCTGTGCTTAAGCTTTGGGAAAAATATTTACTTAGTATAAGAAAAGCAGGATCATCTTGTGGTGCAATTATTGAAATTAGAGCTAAGGGAGTACCTGTAGGATTAGGGGCGCCAATTTATTCAAAATTAGATATGGACCTTGCATCAGCTATGATGAGCATCAATGCTGTAAAGGGAGTAAACATAGGATCTGGAATGAATTCTGCTCAATTGACAGGTGAAGAAAATTCAGATGAAATTAATCAAAGAGGGAAATCTACAAAATTCAATTCGAACAATGCTGGCGGTATTTTGGGCGGTATATCAAGTGGTCAAGATATAATTGTATCATTTGCGGTCAAACCGACTTCATCAATATTATCTACTAGAAAAACAATTGATAAGTTTGGGAAAAATACAACTATATCTGTTAAAGGCCGACATGATCCTTGCGTAGGGATAAGAGCCGTTCCTATAGGAGAGGCTATGATGCATTGTGTAATACTTGATCACTACTTGCTAAATAAAGCTCAATGTGGAAACTAATTAATCTTTTTTACTATTACTTTTGAATTTAAAACTTCTAGTACTTTATTTTCAATAGATAAAGCATCCAGTCCAGCAGATTTATACATATTTTCAGGCTTATCTTGATCTATAAACTTGTCTGGGAGTATCATTGATCTTAATTTAAGATTTGAATCTAAAAGATTTTTATCATTTAAAAAATTACTTACGTGTGCCCCAAAACCACCTATAGATCCTTCTTCAATTGTAATTATCACCTCATGATTTGTTGCTAATTGCCAAATTAAATTTTCATCAAGAGGTTTGGCAAAACGTGCATCTACGATAGTTGCATTAACTCCTTTTTTTCTCAAATTTTCTTCAGCAATTAAACATTCATTTAATCTTGCTCCAAAATTCAAAATAGCAATTTTCTTTCCTTCTCTAACAACTTTTGCTTTTCCAATTTGGATTTTCTCACTTATATCAGGTAACTGAACTCCAGTGCCATTTCCTCTGGGATATCTAAATGCACATGGTTTATCATTAATTTCTACAGATGTGTTTATCATTTTTACCAATTCTGCCTCATCGCTAGCTGCCATAACAATAAAATTTGGTAGAGTAGCTAGATATGTTATATCAAAAGATCCAGCATGTGTTGGGCCATCTGCTCCCACGAGACCTGCTCTATCTATTGCAAATCTTACTGGTAAACTTTGAATTGCAACATCATGTACCACTTGGTCATAAGCTCTCTGTAAAAAAGTAGAATATATTGATGCATAAGGCTTATAACCCTCTGTTGCTAGACCGGCAGCAAAAGTTACCGCATGTTGTTCTGCTATTCCCACATCAAACATTCTATTAGGAAATTTATTTCCAAAAATATCCATTCCTGTACCTGAAGGCATCGCGGCAGTTATACCAATTATTTTGCTGTCATTTTCAGCATGCTTAACAAGAGTATTTGCATATACTTTTGTATAAGATGGCGCTTTTGAATCACTTTTTTGCTGTATGCCTGTTTTTATATTAAACTTAGATACCCCATGATATTTATCCTCTGACTTTTCTGCGAAACTGTAACCTTTCCCTTTTTGTGTTTTAATGTGAATTAATATTGGTCCTTTATGTTTTGACTCTTTTGCATTTTTTAAAACAGGTAGCAAAACATCCAAATCGTGTCCATCTATTGGGCCAATGTAATAAAATCCTAATGAATTAAACAAAGTTCCACCAGTAACAACTGATCTAAGAAAATCCTCTGCTTCGCCAGCTTTTTTACTAAATCTTTTTGAAAATGATGAAAAAATTAATTTTAATGTTTCTCTAAAGTTAAAATAAATTTTTCCTGAAAAAATTTTTGCTAGATAAGACTTCATTGCACCAACGGGTTTTGCAATCGACATATCATTATCATTTAAAATAACTATCATTTTTGTTTTTGATGCACCGGCATTATTCATAGCCTCATATGCCATTCCAGCACTCATTGCTCCATCTCCTATTACAGCAACTACCTCTTCTGATTTATTTGAAAGTTTATTTGCAGTTGCTATTCCTAATCCAGCAGATATTGAAGTCGAGCTGTGTGCTGCACCAAATGGATCAAACTCACTTTCTAATCTTTTTGTAAAACCTGATAAGCCATTGCCTTGTCTAAGAGTTTTAATTTTATCTTTTCTTCCAGTTAATATTTTATGAGGATAAGATTGATGACCAACATCCCAAATAATTTTATCTTTTGGTGTATCAAAAATATAATGTAAAGCTACTGTTAACTCTACAACTCCAAGACCCGCACCTAAATGACCACCAGTTTCTGATACCGCATTTATCATTTCCTCTCTTAACTCATCCTTAAGTATTTTAAGTTCAGAATGATTCAACTGTTTCAAATCTGTTGGAAAATTAATTTTATTTAAGAATTTTGTTTTGCTCATTTACTTATTTCTATTTAAAATATATTTAACAGATGCCTTTAAATTATTAGAATTTTTACCATATTTTTTTAATGTGGCAAAAATTTCTTCTTTAAGAATATTGGCATAATTGATTGAATTTTGTTGTCCTAAAACGCGAATAATAGTTGCCTTACCCCTCGCTAAATCTTTTTGAGTTTTTTTACCAGCAATTTGCATATTTCCATTATAATCAATTAAATCATCAGCAATTTGAAATAAAAGTCCAATTTTTTCTCCTATTTTTTCAAATTTTTTTATTTCTTTAAATTTTCCAGAAACAATAACTGGTGCCAAACAACAAAAAGAAAATAATTTACCAGTTTTTTTAATTTGCATATCTATAATTTTATTTAATGGTATTTTTTTTTTTTCAAAATTTAAATCTGAAAACTGTCCTCCAGCCACACCTTCATGACCAGAACATTTTGATATAGAATTAATTAATAAATTTTTTTTTTTATCATTAATATTTAAAATTTTATCTGACAAAATTTCAAAGGCTAAGGTTAGAAGGGAATTCCCTGCTAAAACCGCGGTAGATTCACCAAATTTTTTATGCGTACTTAATTTTCCCCTTCTAAAATCATCATCATCCATGCAAGGCAAATCATCATGAATAAGTGAATAAGCGTGTATGCACTCAACTGCAGCTCCAATATGGATTACAGATCTATAATTTATTTTAAATATACTTCCAATATCATAAATTATTTTTGATCTTATCTTCTTACCGCCTGAAAATAGGCCATAAGACATTGGTTTAATTAAATCAGTTTTATTTTGTTTTTTTAAATATTTTTTAAGAAAATTATTTGTATCTGTAGCAATTTTATCTAATCTTTTTTGCATTTTTAATCGATATTTCGTTGATTTTAAATTTTGCTGACTCTGAAATTTCTTTAGAGGATTTTTGGAATTTTTTTTCAATTAAATTATTTAATCTAATAAGTTTTTGATATTCATCTAGTGACTCTTCTAAATTTTTTTGATTTTCTAAATTTTGAATAATTTTATTAGCAATTTCTGTTAACTCATTCAAAGTTTTTGAATTAATATCATCTGGCAAATTTTTTTCATTCATATAATAGTTGGTAATATTATATGAATATCAATCTTTCAAATATTAAAAAAGCAGTAAAATATCTCAATAAAAATGAGTGTATTGGAATTCCTACAGAGACAGTTTATGGTTTAGCGGCGAACGCTTACTCAGATAAAGCAACAGATAAGATTTTTAAATTAAAAAAAAGACCAAGAAAAAATCCTCTTATTGTTCATTATTATAATTTAAAAGATCTAAAAAATGATTGTAAAATTGACAATCAATTTTTGAGTCTATATTCAAAGTTTTGTCCTGGACCCATAACCTTTGTCTTGGAGTTAAAAGAAAAAAGTAAAATTTCAAATAATGTTACTAATAATAAAAATACTATTGCAGTTCGCTTCCCAAAACACAAAGTTACTAGAAAACTATTAAAAAATTTAAATTTTCCTTTAGCTGCACCTAGTGCTAATATTTCTAAGAGTATTAGTGCTGTATGTAAAACCGATGTGATTGAAGAGTTTGGGAATAAAATCAAATTTGTCTTAGATGGTGGGAAGTCAAAAGAGGGCCTAGAATCTACAATAGTTAATTTAGTAGGTAATCAAAAAATATTGAGATTAGGCAGTCTAGACAGAGGTAAAATAGAAAAATATTTAATTAAAAAAAGAACTAACAAAAAAAAAGATATAGTAATGCCCGGGCAGGGAAGAATTCACTACTCACCGGGTTTGCCTATAAGACTAAACATTAAAAGACCAAAAAAATTTGAAGCTTTCTTATTAATTTCAAAAAGAATTAAATCAAATAAAAATTTTTTTTACCTAAGTAAAAATAAAAATTTAAAGGAAGTAGCGAAAAATTTATATAAAACATTAAGAAAAGTTAAAAAAAAAGGTTTTAAACAAATCTCTATCGAGAAAATTCCTAATCGAGGTATCGGTGAAGCAATTAATGATAGATTGTTACGGGCAGCTGTAAAAAAATGAAAACTTTAGTTGAAGTACAAAATCTAAAAAAAAACTATGGTGATAAGCAAGCCGTAAAATCAATATCATTTAAAATAAATGAAAATGAAATTTTAGGCCTTTTAGGCCCAAATGGTTCTGGAAAAACAACTACTATTGGTATGATGTTAGGTTTACTAAAACCAACAAGTGGAGAAATTTTAATTGAGGGCGATAAAATAGAGGAAGATAGAATTAAAATACTTCAAAAAATTAATTTCATATCTCCCTATATTGAACTTCCAAAAAAATTAACTGTGAAACAAAATTTAATTGTCTTTGGAAAACTTTATAAAATTAAAAATTTAAATGATAGAATTGACTACCTGACATCAAAACTTCGTTTAAGTGATATACTAAACCGAATAACTGGTGAACTTTCATCTGGACAAAAAAATAGAGCGAGTTTAGCAAAATCATTAATAAATGATCCTAAGGTGCTATTATTAGATGAGCCTACAGCATCTCTAGATCCAGAAATTGGTGATTTTATAAGATCTTTTTTAGAAGATTATAAGAAAGAAAAAAAAATATCTATTTTGCTTGCTTCACATAACATGAATGAAGTCACTAGATTATGCAAATCAATTTTGATGATGAAAGATGGGATAATTGTTGACAGTGGGAGTCCTGCTAGCCTTATAGAGAAACATGGTAGAAAAAATTTAGAGGAAGTATTTTTAAAACTTTCAAGGAGACCTAATGAGCATAATTAAAATGTATGGGTTATTTTTAAGGCATTTTTATTTAATCACTAGGTCATTTCCAAGAATACTGGATTTAATCTACTGGCCATCAATTCAAATTACATTGTGGGGTTTTATTTCAAATTTTTTTGCATCTCATACTACTTATTACAACAATGCAGTTGGTGTTATATTAACATGTGCAATACTTTATGATTTTTTATTTAGAACAAGTATTGGTTTTAACATGTTATTCCTTGAAGAAATTTGGAGCAGAAACTTTACAAATCTCTTTATAGCTCCAATGAAAATTAGTGAAATTCTAACCTCACTAATTTTCACTGCTTTGGTGCGAGCATTAATTGGTTTAATACCTGCTGTAATATTAACTTCTCCACTATTTGGAATTTCAATCTTAGAACTTGGAATTTATCTATTTTTTCTTTTTTTAAGTCTTTATATATTTGGGATTACATTGGGAATTTTAGTATCAGCAGGGCTTCTAAGATTTGGACCTTCGTTTGAAAATATTGCTTGGTCAACTATGTTTTTATTAGCTCCATTTGGTTGTATATATTACCCAATTGAGATTCTTCCAGAGATTTTTCAAAAAATAGCTTATATGTTACCACTCGTTTATATTTTTGAAGAGGCAAGAAACATATTAATAAATAATACAGTTGATATATCAAATTTAATACAGGCTTATATGTTAAATATGGTTTATATCATTATTTCAATTACTTTATTTTTTTACTCATTTAATAAAGCACGAGATAAAGGCACACTAATAAATATTGGTGAATAATGGCGCGCCCGCAAGGAGTCGAACCCTGAACCTCCAGAGCCGAAATCTGGCGCTCTATCCAGTTGAGCTACGAGCGCATTATGTACTATTATATCAATAAATGAAAAATATCATTAATTTAGTTGTAGAGGAAGAATTATACGGAAAAAGAATTGATGTAATAATAGCTAAAAAAAATAATTCTCTTAGCAGAACCAGGATCAAAAACCTGATAATAAATGGAAATCTTAGTATTAATAATAAAATTGTAAATGACCCCTCAAAAAAAATTTTTAAAGATGATAAGGTTTTTTTAACAATTCCACTGCCTAAAAAGGCGTCTCTAAAACCATTCAAATATAAATTAGACATAATTTATAATGATGAAGATTTATTAGTTATTAATAAATCAGCAGGAATTTCGATGCACCCTGGGGCAGGAAATTATGATAATACGATTGTGAATGCTTTAATGGACTTAAATGATAACAATCTATCAAATATTGGGGATGAGCTAAGACCAGGTATAGTCCATAGAATTGATAAGGATACATCAGGACTGGTAGTAGTTGCAAAAAATAATAAATCACACGAAAATTTATCTAATCAGTTTTCCAAACATACAATTACAAGAATATATCAAGCTCTGATCTGGGGAAAACTGAGACCACAAAATGGAAAAATCGAAACTTTAATAACCAGAAGCACAAAGAATAGACAATTAATGGAGGTTGGTTTTGCGAAAGGAAAACAAGCAATAACGAATTATAAAACTATTGAAATTTTTGAAAACTCTAAAGTACCAACATTAAGTTTAGTAGAATGTAAACTTGAAACAGGCAGAACACATCAAATAAGAGTACATATGAGTTTTAAAGGAAATAATATTTTAGGAGATAAAAAATATAAAAAAAAATTTAAAAAATTAAAAAATATTGATTTTGAATTAGAAGATCTTTTATTAAAACTTGACAGACAATTCTTGCATGCAAAAGTTCTTGGTTTTGATCATCCTTCAACTGGAAGAAGATTAGAATTTTCATCAAATTTACCTCCTGAACTAGAAAATATTCTCAAAAAGCTAAGAAAAACATGAAAATATAAATATTGTAAATTTCCTTTTCTTTATTAAATAAATACCTCGATGAGTACAACGTCTTATAATTTGCCAGCTTTGTCTAATGAGGGTGGTTTAGCCGCCTACTTAGCGCAAATAAAAAAATTTCCTATGCTCGATGCAGAGGAAGAATATATGCTTGCAAAAAATTGGCAAACTACTGGAAATGTAAAATCTGCAGAAAAACTTGTGACAAGTCACCTTAGATTAGTTGCAAAGATTGCAATGGGATATAAGGGTTATGGTTTACCTCTAAATGAAATGATATCAGAAGGGAATGTCGGATTAATGCAAGCCGTAAAAAAATTTGAACCGGAAAAAGGCTTTAGACTTGCAACCTACGCGATGTGGTGGATCAAAGCATCAATTCAAGAGTATATTTTGAGATCATGGAGCTTGGTAAAAATTGGGACAACCACCGCTCAAAAAAAATTATTTTTTAATCTAAAAAAACTTAAAAACCAAATTGCACCAAGAGCTGAGGGCGATTTAAGAGATGAGCACGTAAAAGATATTGCCAACAGATTAGATGTAAGTGAGGAAGAAGTTGTTTCAATGAACAGAAGATTGTCTGGAAAAGAACAATCTTTAAATGCTCCGATTGGTGAAGATGGCGATGAGTGGCAAGATTGGGTTGTAGATAATGAAATGGATCATGAATTGAAATTTGCACAAAATGAAGAAATGGAGCAAAGAAAAGATCTTCTACAAGATTCTATTAAAATCTTAAATGACCGAGAAAAAGAAATTCTTTACTCAAGAAGACTTACAGATAACCCGATAACCTTAGAAGATTTAAGTAAAAAATTTAAAATTAGTAGAGAAAGAATAAGACAAATAGAAAACAAAGCTTTTGAAAAATTGCAAAAGCACATGTTAAATAGTGCTAAGTCGAAAAATCTTCTGCCAGCAAATTAATTATTAAAAGGATCGTAAACCAGTATTGTATCGTTTCTTTCTGGACTGGTAGAAATACTTGAAATTTTCGCTTCAATAAATTTTTCTAGGTCTCTTATATAAATTTTTGCATTTTCAGGGAGATCATTGAAATTTTTACATCCCACTGTTGAAGTTTTCCACCCTTGATAAGTTTTATAAATAGGCTTAACTTTTAATTGATCCGTTACCGCTGCAGGCAAGTAATCAATTTCTTTTCCATTGATTTCATATGCAACACAAATTTTTATTTGATCTAGTTCATCTAACACATCTAACTTTGTTAATGCAATTCCATCAATTCCTGAAATTTTTATTGTTTGTCTCACTAATACACCGTCAAACCAGCCACATCTTCTTTTTCTACTTGTGACAGTTCCAAATTCCTTACCTCTGGTACCTAAAAGCTTACCAATCTCATCAGTAAGTTCAGTTGGAAATGGTCCTTCGCCAACTCTTGTAGTATATGCCTTGGTTATCCCTAAAACATAATTTATTGAGTTAGGTCCACATCCAGAACCTGTTGCTGCTGAAGATGCAACAGTATTTGATGAGGTAACATACGGATAGGTGCCGTGATCAACATCTAAAAGTATTCCTTGAGCACCTTCAAATAAAATTTTTTTTCCAGACAACTTGAATTGATCAATTTTTTTCCATACAGGCTGAGAAAACTGAAGTATATGAGGTGCTAATTTTAGCAAATCTTCTAATAATTTTTCCTTATTAAAAAGTGGTTTATTTAAACCTTTCCTTATTGCATTATGATGAGACAAAACATTATCTAATCTACTGTTTAAATTTGTTTCAGAAGTTAAATCCATTACTCTAATTGATCTTCTACCAACTTTATCTTCGTAAGCTGGACCAATGCCTCTTCTGGTTGTTCCGATTTTAGAATTTCCAGCTGCATCTTCTCTTATTTCATCCATTTCTTTATGGAATGGAAGTATTAAGGTTGCTGACTCAGAGATAATTAAATTTTTTTCATTAATAGTTACGCCCTTGGATTTAATTTCCTCAATTTCCTCCAAAAGAGCCCATGGATCTATAACAACTCCATTCCCAATTACAGAAATCTTATCTTTTCTAACAATTCCCGAAGGAAGAAGTCTCAGTTTATATGTAATTCCATCAATTACTAATGTGTGTCCAGCGTTATGACCACCTTGAAATCTTACGACAACATCGGCTTCACTTGATAACCAATCAACTATTTTACCTTTACCTTCATCTCCCCATTGGGAACCTACAACAACAACATTTTTCATAAAAATTTTCTTTTAATCTCTATACTATTTAAATGGTTTATTGGTCCATGACCTTTTCCATAATTAGGTCTAGATGCAATTGCTTCGTTAACATATTTGATAGCCATCTCACAAGATTTCTTTAATGTTTTTCCACATGCAAAGTAAGCTGTAATAGCACTAGATAATGTACAACCTGTGCCATGGGTATTTTTGGTGTTAATCTTTTTGTTTTTAAAAATTGATATTTCTTTTTTGTTTACAAAAACATCTATAATATTTTGTTTCTTTAAATGACCCCCTTTTATTAAAACATTTTTTGCTCCGAGTTTTAATAAAATATTTGCAGCAAATATCATA
>LULO01001153.1_pt1 | contig 19597 bp, 21 predicted proteins | sample 728121 | NCBI WGS metagenome assembly LULO01 (sample SAMN03860287, study PRJNA289734) | marine metagenome | biome: seawater column; feature: ocean; material: water; isolation source: Red Sea water column Station 149 - depth 50m | place: Saudi Arabia: Red Sea | collected 2011-10-15 | depth 50 m | reverse complement strand
ACCTATATCAACGACGGCGGGTCCGAATGCCGCTTTGCGCCGCTGTTCGACCTGTCGCAGCCGCCGTTCGGTCTGTCGAAGGGGACGGGCAAGCGCATCGGCTATGCGCTCGTCAACCTCACCGATTCGCAGGATGTGACACCGCGCGCCGGCCGTTCGCTGCGCACGCCGTCGCAGCGCGAGCTGGTGCTCGCCCCCAATGAATCGAAGACTCTGCTCTACAAGCTCGTCGCCAATCCCGAAGACGTCCGCGATTCGGGCACCTTCACCCAGGACGTCAGCATCGAGGCGCAGGACCGCAGCTTCCGTTCGCTCGGCGGGACGCAGGTCGTTCTCGGCCTCGAGGTGCTGCCGTCGGCGCGCATGGGCCTGTCGGGCGCCTATTCGATGAGCGACGGGCACGCCGTCGTCGATCTGGGCGATCTGCGCACCGGCGTTGCGCCCGTGCCGCTGCAACTGCGCGTCAGCAGCACGGGTCAATATGATCTGCAAGTGACATCGGCCAATTCGGGAAAGCTGCGCCTCGGCGCCAGCGACTGGACGGTGCCCTATTCGATCGCCGTGGGCGGAACCGCGGTGAATCTGGCCGGCACCAGCCGCCTGTCGGGGCCGACAGCGCTTAAATTTCCGACCTTCATGGGCAGAAGGCGCCGGGTTCCGGCGCTTTTTCGCGTGGGCACTTAACTGAATATTAGATGTGCGCGGCTAATCACCATCCAACACTTCGGCCAATTCGGGCGGAAAGGGTGGCGAATGAAACGGAAACTTTCGATTGCTCTCGCGGGCGCCGCGCTCGTGGCAGTACCGACGACGGCGCTGGCCGCCTCGTACGGCTTCAACCTGTTTGCGACGGTGGCGGTCAACTGCACCGTCAATCATCAGCTGACCGGCTTCGGCGCGATCGAGGGCGATGCGGTGTCGCTCGGCTCGTTCCGCGAATATTGCAACGCGCCCACGGGCTATGAGCTGGTCGTCAGCTACGCGCCGGGCACGCTCGTCGGGACGCGCATCATCGCCGGCAGCGATGAAATCCTGCTCAATGGTTCGGGCCAGGCCGTGCTCAGCCGCGCAACCGGCCCGCGCATCCGCGAACGGCCGATCGCCGCGGTTCCGGGCGAAAACGGCTTCGATTCTGACCATCTGGACCTCCAGATCATCCCGAGCTGATTACCGGCGCGACGGGAAATTCGGAGGGGTCGGTGCAAACTGGCCCCTTTTTCTTTTTGTCGTCGGGCCACATCATATTCCCTTGCCCACCCAATGGGTGTGACGATCCGCGCCAGCGAAGGATATTCGTCTGTCGTCCGGCATTGATGTGTCGCCCGGCGAAGGCCGGGGCCCAGGGCTTCACTGCACCAGCGGCGGCGTTCGATACTCTTGGCGCCCGGCTATCGCCGGGGAACCCAAAGCGGTTGGCAGCAACGCCCGCTTTCTACCCCGAAACTGCCGCGGCCTCCGCTTTTTACAGCATATATTTCATCTTGATCGACTGGCGCATGTCGCCGGTGACGGCAAAGCTCGCCGATTTGAACTTCGGGGGCCCCATGCGGATCGCCGGGTCGCGCGAAAAGCCGAAGCCTTCCTTTGGCAGGAACAGCGCCATGTCCATCTTGTTGTTGCCATTCTCGTCATGGACCACTGCGATGGCATAGGTTCCGGCGGCGACTCCGCGGATTTTGAAATCGCCGGCATCGGCGGCCTTCACCGCCATCCGCACCGACGCCTTGTCCTTGCTGCAGTCGGGAAAGGCCTTGGGGTTGGCGGTCAGGCAGACGAGAATCTGTCCCTTGACGTTGCGCAGCCCGGTGATGCTGACGTCAACCGTCGGGCCGGGCGCCGGAGCGTGCGGCGGTGGCGCGGTCGCCGCGACCGGCAGCGGCAGCAGCGCCGCCAAAGCTGCCCAGCCCGATATCGGTGCCGCACGCCATGTCCCAGAAGCGGAAGTAAAGACCATAATTCCCCCGATAGGCGGCGTGATGCTGCTCATGGTGCGTCGCCGTTATCAGCCAGCGCCCTGCGGGTCCATGAACGAGTGCGCGCGGGAACATCTCCCACCCCATATGATTGCCGACCCCCATCAGCGTCATGATCGCGAGCACGAGGCCGAGCACCGCGACATGGATGGGAACGATGAAGACCAGCGCCGGAATGACGATCGCGCCGGTGATCGCTTCCCACGGGTGAAAGCTCATCGCCGCCCATGCGGTCGGCGGCCGGCTCTGGTGATGCACGGCATGCGCGATACGGAACAGCCGCGGCTGGTGCATCCAGCGATGCGTCCAATAGAACCATGTGTCGTGAAGAAGCAGATAGGCGAAGAGGCTGACCGGCATATACCAGAGCGGAAAGGCATGAATGTCGGTGTAGATGCGCGTCCAGCCGTGCGCCTGCCATCCCCAGGCGACGATGCCCGCCGGGATCGCGATAGAGACCGGGATGCTTGAGCCGCGTCGCGAGCGCAAATCCTCCGCTGCTCAGCAGATAGCGTCCACCGACGATTAGCGTCATCGCTAGCGCCGACAGCGCGATGGCGAGCGCGGCGCTCATGCGGGCGCGCTCCCGGTGCCGTCGCCGAGCGGGCGCTGCATATAGACGGTGTCGAGCCAGCGCCCATGCTTCCACCCCATGCCGACGAGGCGCCCCGCGTGGACGAAACCCGCCGCTGCGTGGAACGCGACCGAGGCAGGCTCGGCACCGCCGATCACCGCGACCATCGTGCGGAAGCCCGATGCTTCGGCCGCGTCGAGCAGCGCGGCGAGCAAGGCCCGACCCACCCCGCGTCCTTGCTGCGTCGGGGCGACATAAATGCTGTCCTCGCACGCCCAGGCATAGGCGGCGCGCGGGCGGAACTGGCTGGCATAGGCATAGCCCACGATCCCGCCGTCGGCCGCCTCGGCGACCAGAAAGGGCCAGCCCTTTCCGCGATGCTCCGAAATCAGCGCCGCGGTGGCGAGCGTGCTCCGCGGTTCGGTGTCGTAGCTGGCGGTTCCGTGCGCGACATGGTGCGCATAGATTGCGGCAATGGCCCTGGCATCGTCGGGGGTCGCGGAGCGGATGACGGGATCGGGCGCTGCCATGCGAAAGCGATAGCCGCTCGCCGCCAGCCTCGCTAGGGCTGCTGGATGAACGGCGCCGATTCCGACTCTTGCGACATCGCCATCGTCGGCGGCGGGCTCGCCGGCGGGCTGGCAACGCTCGCGCTGGCGCGGCGGCGCCCCGATCTCGACGTGCGCCTGATCGAGCCGGGGCCGGTCGGCGGCAATCATCTCTGGTCCTTTTTCGACGGCGACGTCGCGGCGCGCAACCGCTGGCTGATCGAGCCGCTGATCGCGCATCGCTGGAGCGGCTATGACGTTGCCTTTCCCGCCTATCGCCGCGCGATTGCCATGCCCTACAACAGCATCGACAGCGAAACGCTGGCGGAGGCGGTCGCCGCGCTGTTGCCGCCCGAACGGCTGATCGCGAAGGCGGCGACGCGGCTCGCGCCGCAATCGGTGCTGCTGGAGGGGGGCGACCGGCTAGCCGCGCGCCACGTCATCGACGCGCGCGGGGTCGGGGACCTCGCGGGAATCGATTGCGGCTGGCAGAAATTCGTCGGGCAGGCGCTGCGCGTCGCGGGCGGACACGGCCTCCCCCACCCTATCGTGATGGATTCGACGGTCGAGCAGATCGGCGGCTATCGCTTCGTCTATTGCCTGCCCTTCGATGCCGAGACCGTCTTCGTCGAGGACACTTATTATGGCGACAGCGCCGACCTCGACGTCGGCGAGGTTCGCGGCCGGATTGCCGATTATGCCGCGGCGCAGGGGTGGTCGGTCACCGAAGTCGCGCGCGAGGAAACCGGATGGCTGCCCGTCGTCATGGCCGGCGATTTCGACGCGATCTGGCCGCGGGACGACGCCGTGGCGCGTATTGGCGTGCGCGCGGGGCGCTTTCACGCAACGACCGGCTATTCGCTGCCCGACGCGGTGCGCACCGCGGCAGCGCTGCCCGCGCTCGTCGATCGCGCCGATCTCGGCCCCCGGCTGCGCACCGATGCGGCGACGGCTTGGCGGCGCCAGCGCTTTTACCGCATGCTCGGCGCGATGCTGTTCCGCGCGGCGGAACCGGCCGAGCGCTATCGCATCTTCCAGCGCTTCTATCGCCTGTCGCCCGCGCTGATCGCGCGCTTCTACGCCGGCGCATCGAGCGGTGCCGACCGGTTGCGGCTCTTGTCGGGCCGCCCGCCGGTGCCTATCGGACGCGCAATCAGGGCAATCGGGAGTTTCGACTGGCTATGACGCGAAGGGCCATCGTTATCGGCGCCGGATTCGGCGGGCTTGCGCTCGCGATCCGGCTCCAGTCGGCGGGGATCGCGACCACGGTCGTCGAAGCGCGCGACAAGCCCGGCGGGCGCGCCTATCATTGGCGGCGCGAGGGCTTCACTTTCGACGCCGGGCCGACCGTCATCACCGACCCGCCCTGCCTCAATGAACTCTGGGCGCTCAGCGGTCAGGATATGGCCGCCGACGTCGATCTTGTGCCCGTCACGCCCTTTTACCGGCTGAACTGGTCCGACGGCACCAACTTCGATTATTCGAATGACGAAGCGGCGCTGCGCGCCGAAATCGCAAAGCTCGATCCCGCCGATGTCGCGGGGTACGAGCGCTTCCTCGATTATTCGCGCGGCGTTTACGAAGAAGGCTATGTGAAACTCGGCTCGGTCGCTTTCCTCGATTTCGCCGCGATGCTGCGCGCGGCGCCCGCGCTCGCGAAATATCAGGCATGGCGCAGCGTCTATTCGATCGTCTCCTCTTATGTGAAGGACGAACGGCTCCGGCAGGCGCTGTCGTTCCACACGCTGCTCGTCGGCGGCAATCCGATGACGACCAGCAGCATCTATGCGCTGATCCACACGATCGAAAAGGACGGCGGCGTGTGGTTCGCGCGCGGCGGCACCAACGCGCTGGTCGCGGCGATGGTGCGATTGTTCGAGCGGCTGGGCGGGGTGCTGCGGCTAGGCGATCCGGTGGCGCGGATCGAGACGCGGGGCGATCGCGCGACCGGGGTGATGACCGCCGGCGGCTGGCAGGTGGCGGCCGATATGGTCGCGTGCAACGGCGACCTGATGCACAGCTACAGGGATCTTCTCGACCACTCGCGCGGGGCAAAGGTCGCCAAAAGCCTGGCGCGCAAGCGCTGGTCGCCATCGCTCTTCGTCGTCCATTTCGGGGCGAAGGGCGACTATCCGGACGTCGCGCACCACAGCATCCTCTTCGGCCCGCGCTACAAGGGGCTGCTCGATGACATCTATGGCGGGAGGGTCCCCGACGATTTCTCGCTCTACCTCCATCATCCCAGCATCACCGATCCCGGCATGGCGCCCCCCGGCCATTCGACTTTCTACGCGCTTGCCCCCGTCGCGCATCGTCGAACGCCGCGTCGCGCCCGGCCTCCGCGCCAATCTCGTCACGCGTTTTCACTATACGCCCGCCGATTTAGGCCGCGATCTGTCGGCGCATCTTGGGAGCGCCTTCAGCCTCGAACCCGTGCTATGGCAGAGCGCGTGGTTTCGCGCGCATAATCGCGACGATATGATTTCGAACCTTTACTTCGTCGGCGCCGGGACGCATCCGGGCGCCGGTATTCCGGGTGTCGTCGGCAGCGCGAAGGCGACCGCCGAATTGATGTTGGCCAATTGATGTTGGAAGAATGATGAAACGCATTGCCGTCTATTGCGGGTCCGCGACCCCCGAAGATCCGATCTATATGGAAACCGCGCGCCACGTCGGCCGGACGCTGGCGAGCCGCGGTATCGGGGTCGTCTATGGCGGCGGCCGGCTCGGGCTGATGGGTGCGGTCGCCGACAGCGCGCTGGAAGCGGGCGGCGAGGTGATTGGGGTGATCCCCGATGCGCTGGTCGGGACCGAGGTCGCGCATCGCGGCTGCACCGAACTGCACGTCGTTTCGGGAATGCACGAACGCAAGAAGATGTTCACCGACCTGGCGGACGGCTTTCTGACCATCCCCGGCGGCGTCGGGACGATGGACGAATTGTGGGAAGCGATCAGCTGGGCGCAACTCGGCTATCATGCCAAACCCGTCGGGCTGCTCAACGCCGCGGGCTTCTATAACGATCTGATCGCCTTCAATCGCCGGATGATCGATGTCGGTTTCATCCGGCCTGCGCACTGCTCGACAAGATGGCCGCTTACCAGCCGCACGAGCCGATCTTCGCGATGAAGGCCGACGATCTGTAATGACCGCGGCGGGGGGCTATGATGCGGCGGCCCTGCACCGCTTTGCGCACGACAGCATCGCGCGCGGGTCGAAAAGCTTTGCGCTCGCCAGCCGGCTGTTCGACCGGCGGACACGCGAACGGGTGCTGCTGCTCTATGCCTGGTGCCGCGCCGCCGACGATCTGACCGACGGGCAGGATCATGGCGGCACCATGCGCGCGGGGCACGACGCGGTGGCGGCGGTCGCGCGCATCCGCGACCTGACCGATCGCGCCTTTGCCGCGGATCCTACCGGCGATCCCGCCTTCGACGCGCTCGGCCTGTTGCTGACCGAGGTCGCGATCCCGCGCGCGGTGATCGACGACATCGTCGCGGGCTTCGAACTCGACGCCGCCGACTGGCGCCCACGCAGCGAGGCCGATCTGTTGCGCTATTGCTACCATGTCGCGGGCGCGGTGGGCGTCGCGATGGCGCTCGTCATGGGGGTCGATCCGGCGGACGAAACGACGCTCGACCGTGCGTCCGACCTCGGCATAGCGTTCCAGCTCGCCAATATCGCGCGCGACATTGCCGAAGATGCGGCGGCCGACCGCTGCTATCTGCCGGTCGACTGGCTGGTCGAACTGGATATTCCGCCGGGCCAGCATATGCATCCCGCCTTTCGTCCGCGCCTTGCCGTGATGGCGAAATGGCTCGCCGAAATGGCCGGGGAATATGAAGCGTCAGCGCGCTGGGGCGCCCGCAAGCTGCCGCCGCGCAGCCGCTGGGCGGTGCTTGCGGCCGCGGGCATCTATGGCGACATCGCGCGCGCGGTGCGGCGCCGCGCGGGCGCCAACGCCGCCGAACGATAGGCGCGGCGATAGGCCGGGCTTCGGCGCAGGAACTCCTGCGCGAAATCGGCGCGATCATATGTTTCGAATATTCTCGGAAAATATGGCGATTGCCAATCGACGACCTGATCCATTCGCACCTCCGGCTGATCTTCAGGAATGAAAGCAAAGCCTATCAGCAGCTTGCCCGCATCGGCTGGAACTTGGTTAGCGGCATGCAAAGGATCATCGTAACGCATTGCGGCGGAGAATCCCCGCGCGAAAAGCCTCAAATTGAGAGTATCGCCGCCCGGCTTGCGGCCGGGCGGCGTGCTCGATCAGTCCCGCCGCTGGGGACGGCTCCAGACGAGGTCATAGTCGCCGTCGCTTCCTTCGAAGAGCTGCGCGAAGAAGGGCGCGGTGAAGCTCGGGTCGTCGAACTTGGTCGAAAGATAGGTGCGGTCGTCCTGGCTGGTCTTTTCCCAGGCTGCACCCACCTCGACGTCGCCGACATAGATGCGGTGGGTCGGAGCGCTGGATTTGGGATTGTCCTCGGGAACGATGCGAACCGCGTCGACCGAGAGGGCGAGGCACGCGATTGCGCCTCGATATTCGCCTTTCGCTTTCTTGAAGGTTCCGATCTTGGCCATGTTGAAGTCCTTTCCGTGCTTTCGAGCCGCAGGATCGCGGTCTCGATGCGCATCGGTGGCCGGAAAGGAGGCCGCGCCGCAGCCGCAGGCCCGGAGCGCATGCGGAGGATGGCAGCGCAGCGATTTTCTTGGTCCGCGAGGAACGGCGGCACGCCGGGGGAAGAAAATCGGGGAGCGCCGTTGCGGCCAGCGGGCTCAGCGCAGCGGCTTGCCGGCAGATCGCGCAGGGAAGAGACCGTGTTTCTGCGGCGGGAGCGAGGGGCTCAGAGGCGGTCGGAAGCGGGCGAAGCGGACGCCGGGATCGCGGGTGCACGATCGTCACATCCGAAGCCCCAGCCAGTCCCCGGACCGCCGCCACGGCGGCGACGACGGCAGCGAGCACAGGCAGGATCGTTACCAGCATGCCCTCCTTAGCGAAGAACCTCACGATCCCCGTCATGCCATAATAGCCTGCGACCCCCGCCGGGAGGAGGAAGAGCATTGCGATACAGGCTCGCAGCAATGTCGATCCGCCGTGCGCGTAGAGGTGCCGTCCAGCAAGATGGAGCAGAAGCCCCGCCAGAAATGCCATCGCAAGGGCGGCGCCAATGCCATAGCCACGGTCCTGAAATTCGAAGGCGAGAGCAATGCCGGTGCCAAGCGGCAGCGCGAGGGCCGCCAGCCGGAACAGAAGCCAGACAAGGTAGAGGCCTGCGGCGGCGCCGAGGATAAGCATGAAAGTCACGAGCGTCCTCCTAGGGGACGCGCTCTCCACCACCACCACAGCGCGATCTGCACCGTCAATCTAGCAGACGGCCGCCCGCGACGGAACCGCAACTGGAACCATCGCGGGGCAAGTTTTGCGGGTTCAGCGGTTGAACGGGTCATATTCGCACACGATGTGTTCGGGGTCGCCGTCGAACTCTTCGATGGGCATCACCGCATAGCCTTTTGTCGTTTCGATAAGGACGATGATCGTCATCATCGTGCGGGCGAGGCTCCAGCCGAGCGATTGAGCGGTGGAAAGCGGCATGGGTTTGGCTCCTGTCCTTTCGGAGCGGGACCGTTCCCGCTCGACAGTCGCCCCGCCGGCCGGGGGCGGGCCGCAATCACCGCAGCAAGGCTGCGGCCGCACGCGAAGCGTAGCGGACCCTTCACGGGTTGATTGAAGGAGGCCCGGCTCCGAGCCCAGGGACCAGCGGCTATCGAGAGCGGGTACGGTTTCGCGGGGGAGAGGCCCTCACGCCTTCCTCCCGGACCATAATCTGCGTGCCCCCTCGCCCCGGTGTGCGCGAAGAACAGGGAGAATTATCGGATGTCAGGTCAGCAAAGCGAGTTCGGATATTATCCGCGGCCGCTCGATATCACGGTTGGACCGGTGTCGATTGCGACCCGCGATGGGCTCGACGATATGGTGAAGAGCGTCAACGAGGACGAATGGCGCGAGGGCAAGTGGATATATTCGCCGTTCAGGGAGGTTTCCCACCTCGGCGGGGGGCTTAACACCCGCCCCTATCCCGCTCGGGTTTTCAGTCTCCCGAAGACCCACGACATCACCCATGCCACGGCGCCGGACCTCGACCAGGTGAACTTTCATGTGTGGAGCCTGTCGTTCTTCAAGGGAATGCGGTTCACGATCACCGAGGCCGGGTTTCTTGATTCGACGCCAGTCGAGCCCGATGTCCTCGTCGACTTCCTTCTGCTGGGTGGCAGCCTGGAGAAGTCGATCGAACTCGCGGAGGCATTCTGGATCGACAATCTCGCAGTGCCCGAGCGAGCGCGCATCTGGGTCGCCGCAGTCCATGCCCTGTTCCTGAGTCAGAACCCGCAGCATCTACAGTTCGAACGCTTTCTGTATCTTTATACCGCGCTCGATGCCTGCTTTGCACTTGCGAAGTCTTTGAACCCTCCGGCAAGGAATTTGTCACATGGGCAGCGCATCGCCTGGATGTGCGACTGGCTCGGGGTGCCGGTTCCGGCATGGGCCGATCCGGCTGCAGCGGGCGGGGTAGAGGTGGCGGCGATGCGCAATCCGATGATCCACGAAGGCCTCTACATGGGCGAGCCGCTCGGCTTTGCACTTCATGGCGTAGGCGGGGGGCCAAACCTCACCCTCGAAATGTCCGGCTTGGTTTCCCGGCTGCTCGTCGCGCTCCTCGGCGCGCGAAACAATCGCTATATAACCAGTTCCACCGGCACCCGCCAAAGACAGGGGCTCGACCTTGGCTAAACCTGCAAAGACAAAAGCGCCCGCCTATGAGCAGCGCCTGATCCTGTTTCTCGACTTCCTGGCCTTCAAGGAGGTGGTGGCCGAGACCGAGCGCGACGCGACGGCGCTCGAGCGCCTCGTCGCGGCACTCGACGAGGTGGGCCAGACGGTCGAGCCTGGCCTTTCGAAGAGCGAGCGCGTCACCCAATTCTCGGATTCGCTCGTCCTGTCCTACAAGGTCGAAGAGACCTCAGCAGTCTTCTGGATGATCGATGCGATCGCCCGCACCGTCGTGCTCCTCGCCGATCGCGGCTATCTGCTGCGCGGCGCCGTGACGGTCGGGAAATTGCTTCACGACAAGCGGCACATTGTCGGGCCGGCAATGGTCAAGGCCTATGAGCTGGAATCGCGCACCGCATGCTTTCCCCGCGTGATCGTCGACCGCGAGGTGCTCAGGATGGCGCGCACCTACAGGCAACCGCAGCATTCGGGGCCGCAGGAAGAGCGCTATGTCCGGTCCTTTCTGGATGAGGACAAGGACGGCTGGCTGTTCATCGACTACCTCTCCTGGGACAAGGTGGTCGAGGCCATGGGCTGCGAACATGACGCCTATCCGGACTATCTCGGCCGGATGGCACGGTTGATCCGAAAGGGGTTGAAGCATGCCGACCCGCGTGTCGCGCGCAAATATCTGTGGCTGCGCAAGCGCTTTCTCAAGGCGATGAAGCCCTATCGGGACCTTCCCGCCAATAAGGTGAACGATCCCGATTTCTGCGCGGCGATCGACGCGCTGCCGCGAATGCGCAAGCGCGCCCGCAAGGCGCGGAAGCGCGTGAAGGCATTCGACGCAAAGGCAGCTGCGTGATGGAGCCTCAAGGTGTCGCGGGAAGCGACGGCAAGGCCGCGGCACCGACCGCCAAGGCTGCCCCGGCGGTCCCCGAACGCCAGCATCCATCCATCTTCCACTATCCGATCGACGCCTGCGACGTCAGCGACAAACCCTCGCTCGAAGCGTTTCGCGAGAAACTCCAGCATTGGTCCGAGCTGTTTGAGCGTGATCCCGACGCATCGCTCGCCGGGCAGTTCGCCGACATGATGTGGTTCGACATAGCCTGGCGCACGGCGAATGAGGCGCGGCAGTTCGCTGATGACGACGGCACCCGCGGCTCGACCGCGCCGCTGACCCGCGGATCGTCGACGAGATGCGCGCGGCGCGCGAGATTATGACGCGCGAGAATTTCGTGTGCCGCGACGCGCTGCCTTATGACTATGAAGCCTTGCTGGCGGCGGAGCTGGAGCGGCTGTCCGCCGAAATGGCGGCCAATCCGAACAAGGCGCGGCGGGTGAGCCTCAGCCTGTCGGGACCCGAAGGGTTCGATCAGGCGCGGAAGGAGCATGAGTTGTTCGACCTGTTGTCGGGGGTCGCTCCGGAAAATCGGGCGCGCGGCGACCTGATTGGCGAGGCCTTTTTCGACCGGCTGGACGAGTTGCTCGCGCGGCCGCCGCTTCCCGAGATCAAGGCGCTGCGCAACAAGAGCATCGCGCATGCGGCCGACGCTTTTTCGCGCGCGCAGGCGAAAGGGCTCCGGTCAGGCCTCACCATTCACGATCTCGACCGCGCCCATTATCTGCTGTTCGCGGTATTCCAGACGCTGTCGGTCGTGCTGTTCGGCGTCTGGCGCGCCTCGCCCGTCCCCGTTCCGCAGCACAATATGTTCGAACATCTCACCGAGCCGTTTCTCGCCGGGAAGCGGCTCGAGGCGATGCGCGCCTTCTGGGACAAGCATATCGGCGAGCGCGAAGGCTGGATGAACGACGCTTTCCGCGAGGTCGTACCCGATCCCGCAAAGGCCAAAGCCGGAGACGGAAGCTAAATCCCACTCCGTTGGCAACCCTGCTTTCCGAGCGACGCCGCTTGCCTTTTTGCTCTAGATAGGGGTAGAGGGTATCCCTATGGCACATCTTTCAGGCGATAATTCCGAACTCATTGCGCGCGTCCGCCGCATCAGCGGACAGGTTGGCGCGATCGAGCGAGCGCTCCAGTCGCAGGCGCCGTGCGCCGAAGTTCTGCATCTTGTTGCGGCAGTCCGCGGCGCGGTCGCCGGGCTCATCGAGGAAGTGATCTCCGATCATCTCGAGGAGCATGTCTCGCGCCCGGGGCTGACCGACGCCGAGCGCGCGGCCGGTGCCGAGGAGTTGCTCACCGTTATCCGCCGCTACAGCAAATAGGATCGCATAATGGCCACTACCCCCATTGCGGACGCGCGTGTCCACGATCATATGTTCTTGGGCGCGTCACATGACGAGAATGCCTGGTTATGCGAAGCGCAATGCGCACAACGCGGCCTACAGCTTCGGAACCGGCAAGGTCGGCGACCTCGCCGGCTTCGCCTCGGCGATGGCGCTCGGGCTTGTTTCGCTCGGCATCGGTGTCGAAGCGGTGTCGCGACTGTTCAATCCGACCAACGTAGCCTTTCTCGAGGCGACCGTCGTCGCGGCGGTTGGCCTTGGCGTAAACATTGCGAGCGCGTTCCTGCTGTCGGGCGGGCATCATCATGGTCACGGGCACGGACATCACCATGGTCATGATCATGGCCATGGTGACGATCATCATCACAACCATGGCCCAATGGCGCAGAGCGGGGATAATAATCTGCGCTCGGCCTATGTGCATGTGCTTGCCGATGCGTTGACGTCGGTCCTCGCCATCGCAGCCCTGCTTGCGGGTCGCTATCTCGGATGGGTGTGGATGGACCCCGTCATGGGGATCGTCGGCGCGATCGTGATCGCGCGCTGGTCGTGGAGCCTTATGCGCGACACGGCCGCGGTCCTGCTCGACCGGAGCGACGATCATGTGGCGGAGGAAGTCCGCGAGCTGGTCGAGGCGCCCGGCGATGCCCGGATCGTCGATCTTCACGTATGGCGCCTTGGACCCGACGCGCATGCCGCGATCGTCAGCGTCGCCGGGCCTGCCGGTCTCACTGGCGCGGCGATCCGCGAGCGCCTCGCGCCGGTCCACGAGCTGCGTCACGTCACGATCGAGTGCAACTGAGCGATGCGCTCGCCCTGCATCGAATTATGTGCGTTCGACGGTCGGACGGGCTGGTGCCGCGGCTGCGGCCGCACCCAGCCCGAATGCCGGAGCTGGAAGAAAGCCTCGCCATTCCAGCAGCGCAAGCTGGCCTCGGAGCTTCCGCGCCGATTGGCGAAACTCACGCAGGAAAAATGACGGCCCCGCCCGAAGGCGGGGCCGCTGGGCTCAGCTCGGCGGGTTCCAGATGAGCACCTTCTTCATCGGGTCGTCGCCGGGCGCGTTCGCGATATTCGCGTAGATCGTGCCGAATTCGGGGGCCGAGAGGGTGACCGAGACATATTCGGTGCCGTTCGACTGCGACGTGCGGGTCCAGCCCGCGCCGACCTCGTAGCCGTTCTTGCGCGCGATCACGCGGAAGTCGGGCTCATTGTCCTTCACCTTGCGGCCGTTCGGGACGATCGCGATCGGCGCGGCAACCAGAAGGGTCGTCAGCGTGCCTTCGAAGCTGCCGTCGGCCTTGACGGTGAGATTTGCGATGGTGGCCATGTCGTGTCTCCTTGGGTTGCTCGGGACCATCCCCGATGGCGCCAACCGAAGGGCCCGCGAGCCGCCGTCACCGAGCGGTACGCGAGGGCGAACCCCCGCAGGGGGTTGACGGCATGAGGCGAGCCGAGGCCCGCAGTCAGGCAGCCAAGGAGGGAGTGGTCCTGCAACCGGAGCATTTGGCCACCATCAGTGAAAGTCATGGCTCCGGACGCGCAGCGCAGGTTCGCGGCTATCGGGCCCGCCCCCGTTCCGCGCTCCGTCTCCCCGTCCCGGCGCAATGGAAAGCGAGCTGCGCCCGACCTGCCGCAGCATTGCGTCATGATCGGTTATCCGGTCGCAGATGATATGGATGATCTCGCCTTCCTTCTGAACGCGGCCGCGGATCGCGATCATCGACGCCGCCATGACCTGGCGCCGATAAATGTCGAAGCGATCGGGCCATAGGATGCCGTTGGCGATACCGGTCTCATCCTCGATCGTGATGAACAGCACGCCCTTGGCTGAGCCGGGGCGTTGCCGGACGAGGATCACGCCCGCGACCTCGATATTCCGGCCATCGCGGATATTGGCGAGATCCGCGCAACGGACGATCCCCATCGCGTCCAGTTCGTCGCGCAGGAAACTCAGGGGATGCGCACGCAAACTCAGTTGAAGCGTGCGATAATCCTCCACCACCTCGCGTCCTTCGGTCATCGGCTGCAGCGAGGTCGGCGGTTCGAGCCCTTCGGGCGAGAAGCTCGCCGCGCGCGCGTCGGCTGCCGCGAACAGCGGCAGCGGCGCCTCGCCAAGGCCGCGAACCTTCCACAGCCCCTGCCTCCGGTCCTCGGCAAGGCAGCCGAATCCATCCGCTTCGGCGATCCGTTCGATCGCGGCGCGCGGCACGCCGGCGCGGCGCCAGACATCCTCGACACAATCATAGGGCACATCGCCCCGCGCCCCGACGATCGCGGCGCCATGGACATTGGCGAGCGATCGAACCTGGCGGAAGCCAAGGCGCACCGCGAGATAGCGCCCACCGGTTTCCTCGAGCGTGCAGTCCCAATGGCTGTCGTTGATCGAGACCGGGCGCACCTCGACGCCATGGTTTTGCGCGTCGCGCGCGATCTGCGCGGGCGCGTAGAAGCCCATCGGCTGCGCGTTGAGCAAGGCCGCGCAGAAGACGTCGGGATGATGATGCTTCATCCAGCACGACGCATAGGCGATTTTCGCGAAGCTCGCGGCGTGGCTCTCGGGAAAGCCATAGCTCCCGAAGCCCTCGATCTGCTTGAAGGTGCGCTCGGCGAAATCCTTGGGATAACCGCGCTCGACCATGCCGCCGACGAGCTTGTCGTAGAAATGCGATACGCCCCCGGTGAGCTTGAAGGTCGCCATCGCGCGGCGAAGCTGGTCGGCCTCGACCGGCGTAAAGCCCGCCCCGACGATCGCGACCTTCATCGCCTGCTCCTGGAAGAGCGGCACGCCGAGCGTCTTCTCGAGCACGGCGCGAAGCTCGGGCTTGGGATATTCGGGCTTCTCCTTGCCCTCGCGCCGGCGCAAATACGGATGGACCATGTCGCCCTGGATCGGGCCGGGCCGCACGATCGCGACCTCGATCACGAGATCGTAGAAGCATTTGGGCTTGATCCGCGGCAGCATCGACATTTGCGCACGGCTCTCGATCTGGAAGACGCCGAGCGTGTCGGCCTTCTGGATCATGCCATAGACCGCCGGGTCATCGTCCTGCAGGTCGGCCATGCCGACATCGACGCCCTTGTGATCGCGCAGCAGATTGAAGGCGCGGTTCATGCAGCCGAGCATCCCCAAGCCCAGCACGTCGACCTTCATGAACTTGAGGACGTCGATATCGTCCTTGTCCCATTCGATGATCTGCCGGTCCTCCATGCGCGCCGGCTCGATCGGCACGAGATCGTCGAGCCGCTCTTCGGTCAGCACGAAGCCGCCGGGATGCTGCGAGAGATGCCGCGGCGTGCCGATCAGCTGCCGCGCGAGATCGAGGGTGAGGCGGAGCCGATAATCTCCGGCGTTGAGGTTGAGCTCGGCGATCCGTTCCTCGGGGATGCCGTCGACCGACCAGCCCCAGACGAGGCCGGTGAGCATCTTGGTGAGGTCGCGCGGCAGCCCAAGCGCCTTCCCCACCTCGGCGACCGCGCCGCGGGTTCGGTATCGCGTGACCACGGCGGTCAGCGCGGAGCGGTGACGGCCGTAGGTCTCATAGATCCACTGGATGATTTCTTCGCGCCGCTCATGTTCGAAGTCGACGTCGATATCGGGCGGCTCCTTGCGCTCGCCCGACACGAAGCGCTCGAAGAGCAGCTCGTGCTTGATCGGGTCGATCGAGGTCACGCCGAGCAGGAAGCAGACGCAGCTGTTCGCGGCCGACCCGCGCCCTTGGCACAATATGCCGCGGCGCCGGCTCTCGGCGACGATCGAATTGACGGTCAGGAAGTAGGGCGCGTAGCCGAGCTGGCCGATCAGGCGAAGCTCATGATCGATCTGTTTCCGGTAGGCAGGCGGAACGCCGCCGGGAAACATCCGCGCAGCGCCTTCCTCGGTGAGCGCGGCAAGCGCCTCCTGCGCCGTCCGTCCCTCCATCACCTGCTCATAGGGATATTGGTATCGGATCTCGGCGAGGTCGAAGCGGCATAGCGCCGCGATGTCGGCGGTCGCCGCGATCGCGTCGGGAAAGAGCGCAAAGCGCCTTTCCATCTCGGCCGGGCTCTTCAATGCCCGGTCCATGAAGCGCTCGCGCTTGAAGCCGAGCGCATCGATCGTCGTTTTCTCGCGGATCGCGGTCAGCACGTCCTGCAGCGGCCGACGCTCGGGCGCATGGTAGAGGATGTCGCCGAGCGCTACGCTCCGTACCCCGAGTTCCCGCGCCAGCGCGTCGAGCGCGCGAAGCCGTGCGAAGTCGCCTGGACGGCGCCGCAGTGAGAGCGCCAGAAAGGCGCGTGGGCCGAAGGCGCCGCGCAGCTCGGCGAGATCGAGCCGGGTGCGTTCGTCCGCTGCATCGGGCAGGAGGATCGCGACGATGCCTTGCGAACTGGCGGCGATGTCGGGCCAGTCGAGCCAGCAATTGCCCTTGCCGCCGCGCCCCTTGCCCAAGGACAGCAAGCGGGTCAGCCGCGACCAGGCGGCCCGATCGGTCGGATAGAGAAGGATCGAACGCCCGTCGCGCAGATCGACGCGCGTTCCGGCGATCAGCCGAACGCCGGTCGCCTCCTGGCCCGAAAGGCCGCGCACCATGCCCGCGACGCTGCCCCGGTCGCACAGCCCTAGGGCCGAATGGTCGAGGAGTGCGGCCGCCCCGAACAATTCTTCCGGCGCAGAAGCCCCCCGCAGAAAGGAGAAATGACTGGTGGCGTATAGTTCGACGTAGGTAGTGATCGGGGTCGTCATCCGAAGACGCCGTGCATATACCAGCTGAGGTCACCCGTATTGTCGGTGATCGCGTCGCCGCGGCGGAACAACCAGAAGCGCTCGCCGCTCTCCGCCTCGACCCGAAAATAGTCACGCACGGCCCACATTTCGCCCGGGCGGCGCCACCATTCGCCGTGAATGCGCTCGGGTCCATCGCCCGCGACCACGGCATAGGTCCGTCCGCGCCACGCGAAGCGGCGCGGCGGATGATCGGGCAGCAACGCCACGACGCCCAGCAACGCCTCGGGCAGCGCGAGCATACGGATGGGACGCGCCCACGACGGCCAACCGTCAGGCTTGGCCAAGGGACCGGCGCGTCCGATCGCGCGCTCGGGAACATCGCTCTCGATCGAGCGCAACCGGAACAAGGCCGCCTCGCCCGCGCGTCCGCCGAGCGCGTCGACGAGCGGAGCGAGGTCGGGCGGGCACGGGGTGCCATCGAACGCCGCGCCGCCGATCGCCTCGGCGCCGAGCGTCTCGACCTGCGGCGCCGCGAGCGTCACCGCCTCGATCCCGAGACCTGGTTCGATGCGGTCGATGCGGAGCTTGAACAGGCGGAGCAGATGGCTCGCGTCCCGCGTCGCCCGCGCCGTCCCGACCGCGATGACCTGTTCGCCCATATCGAGCCGGTCGCAGCGCAGGACCAGGCTCCGTATACCGAGCCCGCGCTCGCGCAGCGCGGGCACGAGATCGGCGAGCAGGTCGGCAATGACCTGTTCGATCGCCTCCGCCGTGCCGATCGGCTCGAGCAGCGACCGCCGCGCCTCGGGCATTTCGAAGGGAATGACCGGCACGATCGGTTCGGGCACGAACCCGCGCGCCTGATCGAGCCGCTCGACCGCAGCACGGCCGAGGCGCCGGGCCAGCGGCCCGCGCGGCATCGGGTAGAGATCGGCGATCCGCTCGATCCCGAACCGGGCTGCGGCGGCGAGCGCTTCCGGCGTGAGCCGGAGCGCCGCCAGCGGCAAAGGTGCGAGCGTCTCTCCTTCCCTCCCTTCCGGCAAGACTGTAGCCGCCCGCCCGCCATAGCGCGCGAGCGCGTAAGCGGAGCCGGGTGTCCCGGCGATCGCGACACGCGCGGAGAAGCCGAGGCGCTTCAGAAAGCCGAGCAGCCGCGCTGCAAAGCGCTCCTCGCCGCCAAAGAGATGCGTCGTCCCGGATAGATCGAGCCAGATTCCGTCGCTTCCGGACACGGCTGCTGTCGGCGTCCAGTAGCGGGCAGCATGAAGTGCGAGCCGATCGAGCCAGGCGCGGTCGGCCTCGGGATCGGCCGCATGCGCCGCGGCCATGCCGGGCGCCAGCCCGAGGTCGAGCGCCGCCGGGCAGGCCGCGGTCACGACGTCGCGCTGGCCGGAGCGCGCGACAATGATCGTCGGACGAGCACCCCAGAGCAGTGGCAATGGAGCGGCTGCGCCGGGAGGCGGCCCGTCATCGCCGCGGAGCGCCCGGAAGACCGGTGCCGCCGCTTCGCTCCGTCGACCCAGCTCACGCATCGTCGGCCGCTGGTGCGGGGTGAAAGCCGACACCTTTTCGATCGGTTTCGGGCGCAAGATCCTCGGCTGGACCGACAAGCGCGGCACCGAATGGAAGATTGGCTGGCTGCCGCTTGGCGGCTATGTCCAGTTTGCGGGCGATCGCGATGCGGTGAGCCAGCCCGACGCCAACTGGCACAACATGCCCGCCGAAGAACGATCGCACAGCTTTCCCGCGCAGCCGGTCTGGAAACGCGCTCTCATCGTGCTCGCGGGGCCGGTGACCAATTTCCTGTTCGCCATCGCGATCTACGCCACATTCAACATGATTTATGGCGTTCCATCGACGCCCCCGGTGATCGAAAGCATCCAGACGGGCAGTGCAGCGGCAGAAGCGGGATTACGGCCAGGTGATCGCGTTTCTGCGATCAACGGTCGGACGATGGAGACTTTTGACGACATCCGGTTTTCCGTCGCGACCGATCTTGGGAAACCGGCCGATCTTGAGATCGTGCGGGATGGATCGCAATTCGATATTACCCTGCGACCGAAGATAGTCTCTGAAACCGACCCCTTTGGTAATAAGGTCGAACGGGCAATTATAGGAATCATGCCCGGCCCGCCCGAACTGGCCACTGCGGGGCCCATAGACTCTACACGGGCTGCCATAAAGCAGACATGGGAACTGGTCCGCTTGACGGGAAATCTGTTGGGTCAGTTCGTGACCGGGCAACGGTCCGTCAAGGATATGGGCGGTCCTCTACGTATAGCGAAGCAATCGGGCGAGGCCGCATCGATGGGTGTCGTTGTCTTGATCTCGTTCGTCGCTTTCGTTTCCATCAATCTGGGGTTCATAAATCTGTTGCCATTGCCCATGCTCGATGGTGGCCATCTGCTTTTCTACGGCTATGAAGCAATTCGGCGGCGGCCGGCACCGCCGCAGGCGCAGGAGTGGGCGTTCAGATTCGGTTTTGCGGTGATCGTGACATTGATGCTGGTCGTGACTTTCAACGATTTGGGCTCAATTGGCGTTTGGGACAGGATCGCCCGCTTGATTGGATAGCCAGACTAAGGCAGGGAGAGCGCGCACTTGGGCCGGAGCGGGACCTGGGCGCAGGGATACGGATTTTTGCGGGATGAACGGTGTGGCTTCACAGAAATTTTCGGCACGGACGCGACTGACCGCGGTGCTTATGACCGGGTCGATGCTGGCGTGGCCGGTTGCGGCGCTGGCGCAGGTCGCCGGGACGGGCACCGTCGTCA
>LULO01000675.1_pt1 | contig 19607 bp, 24 predicted proteins | sample 728121 | NCBI WGS metagenome assembly LULO01 (sample SAMN03860287, study PRJNA289734) | marine metagenome | biome: seawater column; feature: ocean; material: water; isolation source: Red Sea water column Station 149 - depth 50m | place: Saudi Arabia: Red Sea | collected 2011-10-15 | depth 50 m | reverse complement strand
GGAGTCCGGTTCTTTGTAGGGACTACCCAGACTGGTGGTTATGGTATTACACTTACAGCTGCTAGCACTATGATATATTATTCAAATGGTTATGACTTGGAGAAAAGACAGCAGTCAGAGGCTAGAATAGATCGTATTGGCCAAGAAAAACCTATGACTTACATTGACATTATCTGTGAGAATACTGTAGATACGCGTATTGTAAAAGCTCTGCGTAAGAAAGTAGATATCGCTACACAAATAATGGGAGAGGAATTGAAAGCATGGATTTAAGACCAGGAGTTGTAATTAGAATGGGGCTTTGGATTAGTCTTGTTGCTTGTATGCTTTGGATGTTAAACTAAATCTGTCGCTTTACCTATTACAGGTTTGTATTTAGTTTTACCTTCTGATTTAAAAGCGTGTAAAAATTGTTTTCTTGGTTGGTCAGGTGTATAGCTACAATGTATCCATCCGCTGTTCGGCTCACCTGGAGTGTAGAACTCTAGTATCAATTGATCATAGTCTAGGTTCTTGTTAATCCAGTCAGCTAATTCAGCATTGTCTGTGCCCATTACTTCGAAGTCTGCGGCCTCGGCCTTGGCATGCTGTGAATTTACAGAGCTACCTATCTTTAGACAGAGTTGTTCACTACGAAATCCTGACGTTACTTTTACTCTGCCGAAGTGGTCACGTACCGGCTGTAAAATATTTTCACAAAGTGCTTTTAATTTTTCTATCTGACCTGAGTTTGGATTGTTATTGATGTCCAACCTAATGGCAGTGTCAGATTTAATTAATTCTTGAAGTGTGAAGTTACGTGATAGATTCATTATTTCATATAGTTCATTACTAAAGCTAGAATTATAGAACCCATCCCAGCTACAATCATGTATTCAATTCTTTTAATACGTTCTCTCATTTCTTTTATTTGTTCGAACGTCTGCTTTTGCATAATTCTGCAAAGCTTTTCATGATCTTCTATTTTTTGTAATGCCGATTTCTTAGTCATAATTATCCTTGTGGAAACAATATTCGCAGTTTTTGTTCTGTTGTCAAGCCTGAAAAAGAACCTGCTGCATTAGGATTATTAACAATGTTTGCATCAATGCTTGGTAAATTTAATGATGTTGGTGTTACAGGTGTGTCTTGCATAATAGGTAATAGAGGGTTTTCAAATATTGGAAAATCTACTGTCTGTAATGAAACATCTCTCATTTGAGATTGTAAATCTATTATTACATCTAAAGCAGTTTCTAATGGATTAGCAACACCGATTCTTTCTGCGTTTTCTGCAAACGCTTGTATTACATCTCTAGATATATTTATAGGTCTAAATATATTATTATCAATTGTATTTATTTCTATGTTAGATAATCTTCCAGCCGAAGTTCTAAAAGCATCATCACTTATATTTAAAATTCTTGCAGCATCTATGTCTGCTTTAAAATTTTTTCTTACCTCAAACAAAGCTCGGTTTGCATTTATATATGCATCAACAATATCTTTTGGTTCAATTGGTCCACCACGTAATGCCTCTCTAGTAAATAATTGTCTAGATTGTCTAACACCTCTTTGGTAGTCTGCTATTTTAAAATCAAGTCCTCTTGCTGGATTTACTTTTACTTCTCTAAAACCAAACAAACCTTGAAACTCGTCACCAAATTCAAACTGTTGCCCGTACTCATCGAACTTACCTTTAGTTAAAACATCTACAGATTCAATTGATCTATCTAATCTTTTTAATTGTTCAAATGAGAAAGGCATTTGTGCTCTTACTAAATGTTGCATAATTTTTGTTGCCTTATCTCCAGGTAAATCTTGTGGATTGAATACTTGGAAACCTTCTCTTGTTCTACCACCTCTAATTAATAAGTCTGCAACAGCTTCTGTCCAAATAGATTCTGATATAAATGGTTGTGCAAACTCTGACATAGATGCAAACGTACCTGCAAGAAAGTCATTCATCAAACCGTCTTCATCTTTTTCACCATCAGCAACTGAATTAATAATTGTTTGTACAGGTCTAATTAGTGTGTCGTATGCATTAGCGTGACTAAAATCTATGTATTTAAAGTTACCATTCTTGTCTTTTATTGGCAGTATTGTTGAGTTTTTTGACCAGTCAGCAACATATCTTCTAATAGCTTCTCGCTCTTCATCCGTTACATCGTAGATAGCTTGAAAAGCTTTTTGTGTTGCATATGGCACAGCTGCAACTGTTGCACCAAAACCAAACAGTCTAGTGTATCCAATAGATTCAAATGGTTTTATAACTGTTCCATCTGCAAGTTCGATTGTTTCGTTTATTTCTCTTAGACTTCTTCTTACAATATTTGTACCTGTTCTAGCTATCTCTGCAGGAAACGATACAAAGTTACCGATAGGTAATTTTCTTAATGATTTTACAAAGTCAGATACATAATCATAGTTTGGTATATTATTTTTTACAATATCAGCTGCTTCTCTTTTAAAAAATTCATCATCAATAGCTACATCGATACCGTTTCTTTTTATTGTCATACCTCTTGTAACACCTTTGTTTGCAAGAGCTTTTTCTATTCTTGTTTTTTCCATCGCCCATGATGCTATTTTCCAAAAGTCATCCTCAGCTGTGTATAGATCTTGTGATACAGATTTTAATTTTGATAAAGGTTTTAACAATAATCTTAAACCTTTGTCTGATGTCATAGTCTCACCAAAGTTTACATCTTCAAGCAATCTAGTTAGATCTCCAAGTCTTACGTTAGAGTTTACAACACCTAATTTCAACAACTCTTCATATAGATCATTTTGTTGTCTCGTACCTTTTAATGGTGTTTGCAGTGCTTGATATGCCGTTTTAATTGCTTGTGGATCAGGTATGATACCATTTGCTGTAGCAAACGCACCAGCAGATACAAAGTTTCTAACATGTGTTACCGGTGATAAAATTGTTTTTGCTATTTGTGATAAACCTTTCGGATATAAAATTAAACTTTGGTAAAGTTGTCCTAACATACCAGCTTTGTCAAATGCAAGAGATGTACCTTCTAAAGCATCAGCCATACCAGATGTTGTATATAGTTCATTAAGTGGATTTACAGATCCACCTTTTGCTGCAACACTAAGTGTCTTAGCCTGGTCAATTCTTATTTGTTTGTAGTCATCACCAAATACAAGTCTTGCTTCGTCAGCTGATTTAGCAAACATAGGCGTCTTACCAGCAGCAATAAGTTCATCATTCTTTTTTAATAAGTCTTGAAAGAATAAATTTCTTCTTGTGATCATAGATAGTTTAGCTGTACCACCTAGTATAGTTTGCATAGGGTTAGCTTGCTTACCTAAAAGTTTTTCAAATACTTTTCTATCAGCTTCTTTAATTGCACCTGCAGATACCAATGCAGATCCTCTAGCTGTTACAACTTCATCTAGCGTAGTTCTGTTTACAAAAAAACCTGGTACCTCAAAGATAGCATCAGATGGTTTATCCATTCTAATACCTTTTGGAAGTCTTGCAGTTTTTAAAACTCTAGTTACAGCTTGCTCTGCTTGAAGTTCTGACATTTCTTCGCCAGCTTCTTCAGCACTATTTATAAATACTTGTTTAGCTTCGTCGATTGCTTCTTTAGTTGGTTTATATCTTACCCATGGAAAGATACTTTGGTTTTGAAATATGTCATATGTAGATCCAATATAATTTTTAAACTTATTACCAAATAAACTTTTGAATTCTTTGATTTCATTTGATCCTAATGATCTACCTAGTTTAGAAAACAGATCGGACCATCTAGTTCTTATAGTAGATAGACTACCAAGTATGTCAGCAATGACTTGGTCGTCTACTTTCATGTCCTTTAATTCTTTTACTAATGCAGCTTTCTTTGTTTCATCTAGTTTACCAAATGTTGCAACACCAAGGTCATCAAGTTTAGGGTCACCAGACAACAATAGATCATTTATCTTTGTTAGCATTTGTTTTCTTTTTGCAGCCTCTGCTTGATTCAATACTGTACGCATTGGTGGAAATACTTTGTCAATTGCTTGGTCTAGTTCTCTAGATATATTTCTAGCACCTGCTGCATCTGCAGCTCTCTCACCTACAGAAGTTCTTTCTATATCAAAAAACTCCTGGGTCTTACCACTTCGGGCCCTGAACCCCGATGCAATCTTATCTATGAATGCATCTAGTTTAGAGTTTGCTACATCTAATTGTTTGTTTCGATCAGTTAATCTTTTAATAACTTTACCAGTACCACCTATGATACCTGTGAATAATGCACCTTCTGTACCAAATTTAATTCTGTTTAATAGTTCTCTTGTAGGGTCATCGTCGGAAGATCTATCTATCTCTGTTGGTCCACCAATAAGGTCACCAAACGTACCTATCTTTTCTACATCTCCAACAAATACAGCTTCAGCAACACCACCTCCTAATGCACCCGCAATAAATCTATTTGTTTTACCACGTGCATTTAATTCTAATGCTTCGTCCATACCTTTTTTTAAATTAGGGTTAGTAGTTTTAAAATATTTATTATTTCTACCAGCACGCATAGCGTCGTCTGCCATTTTAGATGCAACTTTAAAACCTCTAGCTGCAGGTATACCTATGTTTACTAACGCTTCTGTAATTCTACCAGCCGTAGTTGCTTCTGCTTTTTCGTCAAATTCTGTAAGATCATCAAAAAATTGTTCTACCTTTGCAGCTCTACCCTGATCAACACCAAGATCCATAAGCGTTGCACCCAAAGAAAAGAAACCTTTTGGTATTGCAATAAGACCCGATGCAACACCAGACAGTACAGATTCTATTGTGCCTACTTTTTGATTAGAGTTTGTTCTTTGATTATCAATATTTAATAAGGAAACCACCTAGCCTCCTATAAGTATGGTATGACTTTTCCGCCTTGAACCACAAGTATCCTGTTGCCTACAACATAGTTTCCATCTGTGGCACCACCCTTAGCTACAATTTCTTCTAAAAAGTCTATTTCGTTTTTACCTTTATTGTTATTTTTGTAGTTTGTAAGTTCTGTAGTGTCAGCCGTACTAGTTATGTCAATACCTTTTGTACGAGCTACTGCTGCAAGACTTGTTCCAGAAGGAAACGCTCCTGTTCTTTCAGCAGATTTATCTAACTGTCCAGATATTGCTTGTATAATTTTGTTTTGTAAAGTACCAGATTTAAGAGAACCTTTAAGATCTCCACCTTCTTCAGATACAATTCTACTTGCATCAATTAAAGAGTCGTAGACAGCATCTTTCTTCATTTTGTCTAGACCCATTATCTTGTAGTATTTTTGTCTTAGAGCTTCGTTCTCTTCTGACTTAGCTTTTTTAGCAGCTTCAGCAGCTTGTTTTGCAAAGAAAGAACCATCACCCATCATGTTTGGGTCCCCGCCTCCTGGTGCTCCAGAAGTACCCACTCTATCTCCTAAAACTACTTCTCCATCAGGTGGTGGAACTTCTTCGTTTGTATCTTTATTAAAAAATTTTCCGTTCGCATAATATAAACCAGTGGCTACCCCAGTCGGAGAAAAAACTAATCTTGCTACAGAAGCAACAGGACCTTTGACTGCCGGACTAGTCACTGCTTTTACTATAGCTGTTCCTGTTCTAACAGTTGGATCCTGCAGTATTATTCTACCCGCAAGATTAGGTTGAAATATATTTTGTCCTGATCCAGCAGTTTGCACTGTTTTACCACCAATTGTAGTTGTTCCTACATTTTGGGGAACATTTTTACCAAATATATTTCTAACTTTAGGAACTAATGTTTGTGAATAAAAATTTTTAAGTTTAGGTATTTGTTTAGGTATTTGACCTAATATACTTGTTACTACTTTACCCGCACTATATCCTGGTCTATCTTTCATACCAGACATAATGCCTTCTTTGATAGGGCCACCATATCTAAACATAGGTCTATTTAGTGGTTTCATTATTTCTTCCTCAATGCTTTTCCAAATCCTCTTTTAGCTATTCCACAACCCACACGTCCGCCTTTTTTATATAATCCAAGTCCTCTAAAAAGAGGATCAGCAACATAAGCACTTGATTCTAGTATTTTTCTTATTGTGCTTTTACTTGGATCTAAAGGATTTAAAGATGATATTATTTTACTTCCAAAACTTTTATTTTTTTTACCCATTCTAGCTCCTAAATTTGCCGAATAGTCCGCCGATACCTAGTGCTGTGCTTAGAGCCGTTGAGAATGGACTAGGAGTAGCAGGGTCTTGGAACTGTTGACCAGCAACACCTCCAGCAAGACCTGTAATTCCTGTTCCGTATGTAGATAATCTTTGATAAGGCTCGTACGCTCCAGTTCTAGCAGCGTCCATATCCGCTTGTAATTGTGATTGACTTAATCCTTGTCTAAATGCACCTAATTGACCTAAGTTAGCTACATCTGCAGCTTGACCTGCTCTTTGAAAATTAGACAATGCAAATTGATTTTGTAAATCTTGTGCTCTTCTCATTGAAGCATCTTGAAAACCTGATTGTAATAATTGTGAAGCTAGACCTGCTCTACCAAGTGCAGTATCAGCCATATACTGTCCTTGTAATGCGCCTTGTCTACCACCACCAAACGCACCTATACCTGCAGCTTGATCTGAAATTTGTTGTAGACCACCTGCTCTCGATACATCAAACTGTCTTAACGTTTCATCAATAACACCTTGTTGATAAGGTGACATAAAAGATGCAATGGATCCAGGCCCGGTCCCTGCTCCAGTGCCCGTGAGTGCTTGTGCTTGTTGTAAAAATGGCTGATAAGAACCAACACCTTGTGTTGCAAGATTAATTGCAGCAGTTTGTAAAGGATCTTCACCAGCAACAAACTGTCTACCTGTAAATTTACTTGTATCTATAGGTGCCGACGTTGTTGCCGTCAGCTGTCGGGCGTAATCTTTTGCGGTATCTTGTAAATAATCTGGTAATGCCATTATGCTATTCTACTCTCCAATTGTTGTGCTTGATCGAACATTGCTTGTGCAGGATTTTCCATGCCCTGGGACTCTTCTGATATAGTACCACCTGCTTCTAAATTGTCCATCATATTCTGCATAACTTCAGCACCTTTATCAATATCTCCCTGACCTGCATTTCTTACAGCATCTGCTGTAAATACAAATTCATTTTTGCTAAGTCTAGCTGGTACGTCATCAGCTCTTTCCTCAGCTCCTAATGGTACAAAACCACCTTCTCTATAATCTTTTTCAAAGCCACCTAAATCCATTAGACCACCTTCTGCTTTTCTGTTTCTTAAAGCATCATAGATCATTTTAGATTCTTCATCCATAGGACCACCATAGTAGTCTTGACTTTGTATAAATTCATCTGCGCCTTTGCTGCCTATTCGTAGTCTTTGAGTAATTATATCTAAAGCGCCTTCGTCTACAGAACTAATTGCATAAGTACCATCTTCTGCTTTAGCAATATCATATCCTTCATCAATTAACTCTTCCATAACTTGTACAGCTTTGTTTGATTTAGGTGTTATAAATACATCTTGACCAACAGCTTGTGCCTGTAGTCCTGCGTCTGTCATAACGTCTTCGTCTCTAATACTTACATTTATATCTGCATCATCAAATAAAGATCTAACTTTACCTACACCAGCTTTGACCATGTCTTTTGCCTTACCTAACATACTCATTACACCACCACCAACTCTATAGCCTTCTCTTGGTATGTCAGCTAATCCACCATCAGCAGCGTAGAAAGAACTTTTTACAGCTGATTTAGGAGGCATAAAATATAATGCAGAGTTTGTAGGGTCACCGTAATATCTTCTAGCTTGGCCTCTAATATCTTCAACACTGCTTATTGGACCAGTAAATGATTCTTCTGGAACATCCTCTTCGTCATCACCACCCATTAAAAATGGTGCAGCGATTGCTGCAGCTCCAAGTCCACCACCTAATAATCTTAGTGCACTTACATCAGCTCCTGCTTTACCGCCTACTCTAAAAATATCTCCTATAGTTGATAACTTAGAACCTGATCCAAAATATTTACTTGCAAAAGGTGCAATACCTTGTGTACCAAACAATCCTTTTGCAGCTCCACCAAAACCTGCTCTTCCAAACAAACCACCGATACTAGTTCCTGGTATACCAAAACCTATACCTGCTAACAATGCAGCCTTACCTAGAGGTGATTTAACTACTTTTTTAACAGCTCTTTTAGCTTTCTTTACAATTTTACCTAAGAAATACCCTTGTCTTGGCTCTTCGAGACCCATGATGCCACCCATATTACGCATTTGTCTTTCCATATTCATTCTTGAAATTGCCATAGTTTGTCCTTTTTATAGTCTTTTTCTCCTATAATCAATCATATATATCTACAAGGTCAGCTAGTCCGCCGTTCATATAATAAACTCTACCACCATCAGCTAAACCATATCCACCCATACCTGCAGCTCGATTTGCTTCAGATATAGCTTGTGCTTGAGAAGCAGATAAACCAAGACCACCTTGTTCTCTAGATCTAGTTAAATTACTACCTCCTCCACCACCTTCCTGTCTTTGCATTTGTTGATTTGCAATTCTTCCAGCAGCTCTTTCATCAGATATTCTTTGTTGTCTCTCAGCTTCTAATCTTGCTTCATCTTGTCTTCTAAGATCATCTCTCTCTTTTGTTTTTTGTGTGTAAAAATTGAATTTTGTTCTCATTAAATTTGTTTTGTTAATAAAATCTTTCATCGCTGCATCATATTCATCTTCATCTATAATATTTCCTGCAGCATCTACAAGAGCTCCTTGAGATGCGTCAAAAGTTAAACCTCTTTTAGCTGCACTTTTAGTAAGAGCTTTACCAAGTTTGTCTGCCTCTACTCCAACTCTTTCTGCATAATTACCAAATGCAGATCTAGTATTTAATCCAAACGGATCTTTAGATAATCCAGATTGATTTTCACCAAATACTGTTGGACCAGTGTAACCCATTTGACTTGTAATAAATGCTTGATCAGCTCTAGGTAAAGTTCCAAATTTATCAGCTTTGCCTAAGATAGCATTTAGTATACCTATGTTTGTCATTGGTTCATACCCCTGTTCCATGATCTCTCGTGGTGATTGTGGCTGAAACATTTTTCCTAACATAGTTCTTTGTTGTGGTATTCGCATATCTTCTGCAACATAAAACCCAGCGTCTGCAGGATTAACATCTTGTGTAAATGCAGGTGATCCAAAAATTTTTACTGTGCTAGGATTATTATACGCATCTTCTAATCTCTTTGTTCTAGCATCCACTGCTTTTTGAAAATCAGTTGTTAAACCAGTTATGCCTCCAGTGTAAGGAGCACCACCTCCGCCACCGCCCATATTTATAGAGGGCAAGCCTGGTTGAGTAGAGGCTGTTGCACCACCTCCACCACCGCCTTGTGGTATTTGAAATGGATTTAATAAAAATCTACTTTGAGGTATGTATTTAAAACCTGCATCATACACTGATTGATCGTATGGACTCATCATAACTTAGTGCTACCTCCAAGTGGTAAAGCTTCTACAGTAACTTTTACATCTCTTTTAATATCGTCAGCTACAGTTTCTGTTTCAGGATTCTGCACATCTTGCATAGCTTCTGCATCTGAATTATATTCTTGTCCTGTTTTCATATTAGTTAATGTAACTTCTGTTTGTGGTGTAATAATTTTAACAGGTTTTCCATTTATTATTTCTATTCTATAAGATGCTTCTGTTTCTATAAATGACATATTAATCCCTATTTATTTCCAATATTGATGCAATTACATGTAATTCATTTGCATCAGCTGCTTGTGCCTTTAATACCTCATTTTCTTCTAAAATTAAAGGGTGTGTTAACAGCTCTGTTGTTGCTTTTGAGGCTATCGCCTTGTCTTTAAACAAGTTAAATACTGCAGAGGCAGCATTTGTTATAGTGAAAGTTATTGTAGATCCTGACCCAGCATCCTCTGATACTAATATACTTTTAATTATGGCCCTAGAATCAGCGGGTGTTGTATATATTACAGTGTTATCTGTGGTAGTTAAATCTATTAATTCGTTTTTGTATATATTAGCCACTTATAAACCAAGAGAATCTCTCTTGCTCCTGTTTCACCTCATCTAAAAAAGTAGAGTTTAACTGATCTTTCATAATAGTTAAAGCTCTATTTATTTGTTTCTGGTTAGAAACATCATATTCTTGTTTAGGTTCTGGTATTCTTATATTTATTTTTGTCATTATCTACGTCCATCTCCTTGTATATCAAGTCTTAATGTACCAAATCTCCACTCTTCACCAGAGCTATCGTTTTCTATTTTAACATTTACAAATCTACCTCTAGCTCTAGTGTCTTTTTTAATAGTTGTAGAAGTTATTGTAAAAGGACTTAAAGCAGTTGTGGTGTCAGATTCTTGTGGGTATCTTTTAACACCTAGACTAACTTTAGCATTTCCCGTTAAAGCTTTAAAGTCTGGTACGAATCTTCTCATTGCTAATAAAAATTCACCAGATACTTTTGGTCCAGAAGGCATTCCTGCCATACCTCTTTGTCTTTGTTCTATATCAATATCATATGATTTTACAAAAGATGTAACTATTGTTGTTGAACCATCTTCATTAACTTGATCTGTGCCAACTTCATGTTCAAAAAATTTAGTTTGACCTAAACCATCTTGACCTACAACTGCCGGAAAAGTACCATTTGCTGTGCTGTCATATTTTGTTCCATAAGGTTTAGGGTATACAATTGCATCAATCCAAGATGTTCTTGACTCTGTTCCTGTATACCATATGCCTCCTGGCATTCTAGAACTGCTAGATTCACCGTAATTAAACACAACGTATTTATCGTTAAAACTAGATCCTTGTGAAGGATAATACCAAATAACTTCTGTAAATAAATTATTAATACCTGCTGCAACTTGTTGACCTTTTGTAGTATCAAAATTATTATATACAAAATCCTCTACTGTGCATGGCAGTGATTTAACTGTACCATCAAACATAAAGAAACCATTTGGTGACAACCAGAATGCAGCACCATCAACTTCAACAACTGCATTCTTACCGATCAATCCACAGTTTGTACCAACCTGTTCAAAGCTAAATGTAAAAGGTGCACCTACAAATTTCATTGTGTACAATGCATTGTCTGTAAACACTAGAATTGTTTCTTTTGCTTTTATCGCACTTATAATTTTTGTACCATCTTGCAATCTAAAATCACCAGCACTGTTAGTTGCTGTGATTGTATAACTGTTTATATCTTCTTGATTTGAAAATCTTATAAACATATCATCTTGTGTTGTCGTAGTTCCAATCGTTGTTTCAGTTCCAAAGTGACATAAGTGTCTAGTTGTTGGTGATATTAATGTTAGCCTAGAAGCTGTTGGATTATTTGCTGTAGAAAAACTAGATGTAGATGTAGAAGCTCTCGTAGTTAAGGGTGTTGCTGCTCCCGCGTTCCATGTAAATGTTTTACCATTTGCAATAGTTGCAATTAATACTTGACCAAAGTTATCTAAACTCCAAAGACCTGGCTCCAGAGTTACCTCCGATGCAAGAACTGCTTCTCCCCAATCAGAAAAATTTGTTGCATCTACGACTGCTGTGCCATCAGCATGAGCTGCCTTACTTGTTCCATCAACTTCTCTTGTAATTGTTGTTAAGTTTGGTGACGATACACCTGTGTATGAAATCAATTCGTTTTCAACTAATATTCTTCCTGATGAACTAAAGTTTGTCGTTGCATCTAATGTAATTGAAGTCCCCGATCCACCTGTACCAGCGGTATCATTTAACAACGCTCCGTCTAAATTAGATGTTGCAGCTCCAGGAACTGATCCATTCCATTGTGATATACCAAAACCATAACCATAAGATTGTGCGGCTGGACCCACTTTCTCATAAGGCTTGACTGCAATACTTCCACCTGTTGATACAGTTGCACCAGCGTTAGAGCTTTGTGTAATTGTAAAAGTCGTAGGTGTTGGAACTGATGTTACTTGAAATAATTTATCTTCAAAATCTGATGCACTAAAACCTGTACCGCCTGGTAATGTCACACTATCTAGTAAAACTATATCTCCAGGTTCTAGACTGTGTGATGTAGAAGTTGTTATTGTGCAAATAGCTGAAGCATTTGTAGTTGCAATTGTAGAAGAACTTAATGTAGCTTTTAAAGGTGTTATGTCAAACAATTGTCCTTCAAAATATAATAATAAAAATTTATCTGTTCCAAGAGCAACGTATCTATTTCCATTTAAATCAACAAATGCGTGTTGTTTTCTAGCAACACCAACAATACTATCTGATACTAAAGAAGACCAACCTCCAACTTTTTCAGGAAGATTATATCTAAACCTTACGTTATCAGAATCTATCCAACGATTTTCGGCTCCTGCAGACGTATTTTGCTTATCGATGCCAGGTAAGAAATTATATTCAATAAGGGCCATGGTCCCTGCTCCCTATGCCGTGTTAGTTTTGTAAGCCCAGCCTCTTGTTGCATCCACATACACTAATGTAAAAGCTTGACCGTTAGTGGTTAGTGTCAGGTTTGATGTACCTGTATTTATTGGTTGACTGTTTCTATTAACAATCAAGTTGTTAGAGTTAAAAGTTCCTCTTGCATCAATAAACGTAACCTCTGATCCCACTGCTGGTGATGCAGGTAAAGTTACCGTAATTGGGTTAGCTGTTGTGTTTGCAAATATTTGATCACCATCTACTGCAGTGTATGCAGTGATTGTTGAAGAATTTAAAGTTACATAGCCTTTGTTACGAATACCTAGACTAACATTTGTGCCATCAGAGTATACTAATGATTTAGATCCAATGGGTAATACAACCCCGGTCCCTGATACAGTTTTAACTGTTATTGTATATAGTGTAGATGTACCTCTAGTTGTTGCATCTTCAAATATAATAATTCTTTCTGCTCCATCTGGTATTGTTACATTTCTATTTGCACCTAATGTGCCAGTTAATTTTATATATAAATTTTTACCGTTTGATGTTGCACCATTATCTAGTGCTAATGTTAAATCTCCAGAGGCTAGTTGAGCTGATGATAAATAACCTGAAGATAATTGTTCTAAAATTTGTAAGTTTGTATTAGTGATTGTGCCCCAAAGACCAGCTTTCTCACCTGTAGCTATAAGCTCTAATTTTGAATTTGTTGAAAAACTTGATGCCATAATTCTCCTAATAAGGGTCTATATTAACCCATGTTTGTGATGCGCCTGGGTCTATAGGTTGCCATGTAATGATACCAGGATCATTGACAGTAAGAGTCATAGGCACGCCTGTAGGACTTACATTCGCAGCAGCAGTTATTGTAACACTTCCTGTGCCAATGGTCAATGCGTTTCCAGTTACTGAAACATTAGCTGCAGCTGTGACTGTAACAGTTCCAACACCTAGAGTTAATGGTGTAGGATCAGGTGTAAAACGTTCGGGTTAAAGAATGATGTCGATAATGGAGCACCAGATATGGAAGTCAGGCCGAGCATCTATTACGCTCCTGTCAGTGCTTTTATCTCAGCGTCGGTTAATCCTAGATCTTTGAGTTTTTGTTTACCGGATGATTTATCTGTTTCTGTTTGGGTAGCTTCTTCTTCTTCAGTAGGCATCTCAGCTATCTTAGCTTCTATGTCAGCTTTAGTAATATTATTTGGATTACCATCATGCCAAATTATTTGACAAGTATTTATATCTGATCCACTTACAGAAACTTCTGCGTTAGGATCTATTTTAAGTATTGCTTTTATAATCATCCTGCTATCTCCAATGCCATTATGCTATTTGTACTTGATGAATTTACGCCTATTGTAAAACTACCAGCTCCAGTAGAAGATGCTTGAACTTGGTAAGTAATTTCTGAAGTTGTGCTTGGACTATCTAAATATGTCATTCCAACACCTCCCCAAAAATCATGAGCTTGTGCTGATCTTGCAAAAGATAATCCATAAGTACCATGTCCAATATTAGTAGTTGCTCCACCAGAAATAGCTCTTTCCCATCTCATAGCCCAATATGATTGATCTGTGTTTTGATGAGTATTAGTGTTGCATAATAATAAAATTTTTGAACTTGTTGCTGCTGGAGTAATTGTTAATGATAGATTAGTAACATCTGTAAAACTTGTGCTTGATGAAGAAAATTCAGCATTAAGTAAAGTTGATTGAACTTGCAAAACCTTACCTGGTGAAAAACTAGTTGTACCTGTACCACCATTACCTGTAGGCAATGTTCCTGTAACATTGCTTGCTAAGTTTACTGATTGATTTGGTCCTAGTCTAGTTAATGCCATATTGTATTATCCTTTAGGGTTGTCTGATCTTACTTTATCACAATGATCTTTAAATGTTGATGTGCCGTTTTTTTGATCTTTATAGATCATTTCCATTTGAGATTCCCATGATCCATACTGAGATCGTCTTGTTGTATCTATAGTAGCATTTGCTTCAACAGCGTTACCTTCAGTTTCATAATTAGCTAATTGTGAATCTGTTGGTTTGTCTAAACCATCTATATTCCAAATTTTAATATAATGGTTACTACCATCCTCTTCTAATCTAACATTACCACTAGGTGAAAAGTCAACAGTTTTACTATTTGCTTCACAATAAAGTTTAATTTTTGTATCTAATCTAGCCATTTTTTATATATCCTATGTATCTCCTAATCTTAGAAATTTAACTCCTGTTTTATCATAATTACTACCACCACCTTCAGCTAATATAGTATTTTCTCCCTCTATAAATATTTTCATTTTATCATTTGTAGTATCAGTAACATCCATAATATAAACAAAATTTGGTGCTGAATAAGCATTATTTTCATAGGAACTTCCATAAGTTGATAAGACAGCATTATAGGTTGAATTATTACTAGTAGTTTGTAATCCTGCTCCCACATATGACCTATCTCCACCAGATGCTCTCATATAAAAATGTGGTGTTATCATCCAATAGCCTGTGCTAGGAAAAGTCCATATTCCAGATGACTCTGACATAGCTGATCCTAATGTTGTAAATTTATTTGTATTAATAGTAAAACCACTTAAAATTTTTGATCCTGAACCTGAAAAACTTGTGTTTGCATCAAGAGTCCATTGTTGAATATTATCAATTCCACCAACAGTGGGAACAGCAGAACCATTGTTTTGTAAAGTTCCTATAATATTTGTTGTATCACCAGATGCACCGATAGTAATAGTATTAGAACTCTCGTTGATAATGTTATTACCGTCTGTGTCCTGTATCGTGTCTGCTTTTAATATACTTGTCATTATGCTCCTAGTTTGTGTCCACTGAAATACATTCCATTAGTGCTATCAGGTAATAAAAATGTACCACTATCCGATGTATTTCCTTGATAATATATTTCATAATAATCACCAGCAGAAGCATCATCTATAACATTTAATTGTGTTGTTACAACTGTTCTGTCTGTATCGGCATCTTCGGATGTTTGATTTCTATATAATGCACTTCCATTTTTATATAAAAATAATCTTCTATCTGTAAGATTTGCTTCAGCATCATAATCTTGTACTTGCACATTAAACAAATATTTACCACCTTGATTAGTTGGTACTGTAAATTTATCATTAGATAAATCAAAAGCACTATCAGTATCAAAAACTTCTGCATCAAATGTAATTTTAGTAATAGCATTATCAGTTAAAGTTTGTTGAGAAGTGTTGCTTTTTGTGGCTGTAAAAGCTGGTCTATTAACATTAACAGTAACACCCGATCCAATAGTAATATTACCAGATCCAGAGCTAGTTGTTATTGTTCCTACTTTTAATGTTCCGTTTGCCATTATGATCTAAATGCCTCTATTTCGTCGTCTGTTAATCCTAAAGCTTTTAATTTAGCATTTGCTGATGCTTTATCATTAGCTTTTTTTGTTGCTGCGTCTGCTATCTCTTGTTCAACAATTGGTATCATATCTTTAATATCTTCTTTAGAAATAGGTGTTGTTCCATCTTGCCACTCTAATTCGCAAGTATCAATATCTGTTCCTCTTACAGTAACAACTGCATTTGGATTTATTTTAAGTATTGCTTCTTGTATCATTATGCAGCTACCTCCATTAATGTAATAAAACTTGTAAAATAACCACCATTTTGAGTTTTAAAAGCATTAGAATTATATGCTCTTCCTTGAGTTTTATATGTTATAGCACTTGTACTTGATGGAGAATCTAAATAATTAAAAGAATGATATTGTCTTGCATCAATACTTGCACCATCAAAATAAAAAGCATAAGATTCTCCAGGTGTATAAATTGAAGTAGAATCTCTTAATATTTTCATTGAACCTCCACCATCTCCAGCAGCAAAACAATGTTGATTTACCATAATTAATATTTTGTTTGAAGTTGAACTTGGAGTTATTGCAGCAGATAATCCTGTATCTGCATAACTTGTTGAATGTGTAACTTCTGAAGATGTGCTTCCTTGAACCACTTGTAAAATTTTTCCAAATCCTGTTCCAGCAGTTCCAGCAACATTTATAGTGTCCCCTGAAGCACCTAAAGTTAATGTAGTGCCTGTGCTTGGTTGAATTAAATTTGTTTCTAACGTGCTCATTATAAAATTACAAATGTACTCCCTGATGGAATCGTGATCGTACCACTAATAGTTACTGGTCCAACCATCGCTCCGTTTGTTGAGCCCGCCATTGACAATGATGTCAAAGTCTGAGCGTTTTTTACAAAAAAATCTGTAGATAAACTTGCTGCACCTACTGTTGCATCAGTTGGTTTTCCAATGTCAAAAGTATTACCAAGAACGATACCAAAAAAAGTATCTGAGCTTGCAGGGTTTCCTGTGAACGTAATCTGACTGCCCGATATTGTAAACGCACTTATCGGTTGTTGTACAACACCTGAGACAGATATAATTACGGATGCTTCTGTTTCTGGAGACACAGCTGTTCCACTTGTAGTTAAGTTAAACGTAGCCGTAGATCCATTAAAACCCGAAGATATGTCGTCCAAAATCTGATACGCTCCTGTGAGCGGAACTTTTCCTACGTAAGCCATATGTTAATCCTTTACTCTGTTGGAATTGGATTATCAGACTTGACTTTTGCTACATGGTCTTTCCATGTAGTAGTACCATCTACATTATCGTGGTACTGCATGTCGAGCTGCGAATTCCAATCACCATAGGCGCTTCTTCTTGCAGATCTTGCAGCAGCTTGTCTTTCAGACAAATCAGCAGCAGAGTCCACAGCGTTCAGTTGCTCGTCAGTTGGTTGCGCTACACCAGAAACATTCCATTCCTTAATGTAAGGCCCCTGACCGTTCGAGTCATCTGACCTTGCTTGATAGTGATGCCATAGTTTTTCTCCTTATTCTCCGTTATCTATAACAGTGTTTCCTTCTGAAATCCACTGTTGAATTGCTTGGTAATCTGTATTGTTCTCTGCTAATGGTACAGATTTTTCTACATTAGAATCTACATAAGTTATTTGATAACTTACAAATTCGCCATTATAATAATTTTTTTTAATTGTATTTATTTTCATAATTATAACTCCGATACGAATGATATTTTTGATGAAGCATTATTTGTGGTAGCATGAGCTACATGACCAGCAGTACCACTTGCTTGTGAATTATTATATAAACTTGTACCATGTGTATAAGCATTATTTAGTGCTAAACTATCTACTGCATCATTGCTTCCAGCTCTATGAAAATTATAGTAATCAGTTCCAGTTGCTATTTCTAAAGTTGGTATATCTCTCATAGTGCAAGGGAAAAATACAGAAACTTCAACTTGAGAAGAACTATAATAACCGCCTCTACCGATTGAATAAGTACCTCCTCCTACCATAAAATAGTAATATCTTTGACATCTTTCTAAATTCACGTCAACAGGCAAGAACTCAAAATCAGATGCTGCTGTTCCAGCTTCTAATTGTACTCCTGTAATGTACCATTCATTTGATGTGCTATCTGCAAGATTGACTTGACCTACTGCTCTATCTGCAAGTACATAACTTTGCCAAGATGTTGATAAAGTTCCTGAAGTCCAATCAGATCCAGCACCTAAATAAAAAGTACATCTTAAACTTTCCGCATTATCATTTGTAAATGCTCCAGTAGTATCTCCAGCAAAAGTAACTGTTTTATTTTCCCAAGTATCAGCAGAAGAAATTGTATAAGATTGTGAAATTTGTCTATTGTTATCTGTGTCATATAATTCGGCTATATAAGTTCCTGTTTTATTTGATTTAACCCAAAACGATAAAGTTAAACTTTGAGCAGATGAAGTTCCTTTTTTAAGATATTGTAAGTTTTGACCTTCAAATTTTGTTCTTACATTAACTACATCAGAAGCTGCTGGACTAGCATCAGCAGTTGTACAGTCCATTTTTAATGACTTTGAAAAACCTTGACCAGTTGGAACATCAGTTGATTGTGATTGTGTCCAAGTTCCCATACTTGAAATGTTAGTCTGAAATCTATCTATTGTGTTATAAGCAGTTCCAGTAATAGAAGCAGTTGAAGTTCCTCTTTGAGCTTGGCTCATATCTCCATTGATGATGATGTTTCTAAAGTTTGGTTGTAAAACTCCACTAGCTACTTTAGCACTTGTTACCGCGCTGTCTGTTATTGATGCTGATACTACTTTATCTATTGCCATAATTTTTCCTATGCTCCTATAATTCTAAATGCTCCAAAAACTCCATAACCAACAGTATTTTGAGTAGCTCCGTTCTGATCTAAGAAACCATAAATTTCTAAATAATCACTAGATCCATTCATATCGACTACGTAATGTATATTTGCTGCTGTATCTGAGGCTGCAAAATAATTACCAGTTAATTTTAATTGTGATCTTGCTATGTGTGATCCATTTTTATAAATTTTAATTTGGTGTCTTGCATAAGCACTATCAGCATCAAAGGCTATGTTAGCAAATACAAAATACTTTCCAGCAGTTGTTGGTGTAAATCTGTAGTTAGTAGAGTTGTCGTAACAATTATCTGTATCAAAAATTTCTGTTGCAAAAGCCATTTTACTATCTCCACCGGCAGTAAATCCTGTGTTTGCTTGTGTCGCTGCAAAAGCTGGTGTCATTGTTCCCCCAACACCAGACACAAAATTTGCTTGTGTCATTTTTTTTAATGCACCAGAAGCAGAAGTATCTGATAATAAAATTAAATCGTCAGAAGCAATTGATGTTTCTGCAGTTTGTCCTGTTATTGCAGTTGGATCAAGATGTTCATCGCTAATTGCATCGTCAGCAATTTTAGCACCAGTAACTGCATCTGCAGCTAGTTCTGTAGTGCCCACTGATCCTGCACCAGGTTTATTTGTTGCAACAGCTCTACCTAAAAACACACAGTACATTTCGTCCGTGCCATTTGTTAACGCTGCGGATAGTGTCAAAGTTGTGCCTGATGCAGTGTATGCTTTACCTGAACCAGGTTCCTGAACAATATTATTAACTACAAGTCTGATATCGTTTTCGTTATTTACGGAGTGATCTAAAGTATATGCAGTTTGAGAGTTTACAATTGTAAATACTTGTCTCTCAAAACTTATAAAGCTTCTTGCTGGGGCGTTTCCTAAATAAGCCATGAATCTCCTTACGTACTAATTGCATCGACAACAGACATCCAAACACTTAACGAACTTGC
>LULO01000717.1_pt1 | contig 19617 bp, 24 predicted proteins | sample 728121 | NCBI WGS metagenome assembly LULO01 (sample SAMN03860287, study PRJNA289734) | marine metagenome | biome: seawater column; feature: ocean; material: water; isolation source: Red Sea water column Station 149 - depth 50m | place: Saudi Arabia: Red Sea | collected 2011-10-15 | depth 50 m | reverse complement strand
CAGTTAATGGAACTACTAATTCTCAAACCTCAACTAATACAACAGTCACTGGTATTTTAACTGCTACATCAGTTAATGTTGGATCTACTGCTGCAGGTATTGGTGTAACCTTGGATCAAGGTGGTGGTGTTTTCTCAGGTATTGTTACTTCTCATACTGTAAAAGCATCAAAAGCATTATATCTTCCTTTATATACTACAACTACAAGAGATGCTGGATCTTTTACACAAGGTGCAGTAATTTTCAATACCACAACTAAAAAACTTGAATTTTATGATGGTGATAATTGGAAGTCTGTACCAGAGGTCACAACTGGTCTTGTACTTGCATTAGACTCATAACACTATAAATAAGAACATGGATACTAGTAATCAAGTGAACGAATCTTTAAGAGATTGGTTTGGAAAATCTAAATCAAAAAGTGGTAAACCAGGTTGGGTTCAAGCTGATGGATCTCCCTGTGCTAATGAAAAAGGAGAAACTAAAACTCCTAAATGTTTTTCATCTCAAAGATTAGCAAGTCTAAAAAGACAAGGTAAAAAAGGTAAAGCAAAAATAGCAGCAGCAGTTAGAAGAAAGAGAGAGCAAGATCCAGGTCAACAGCAAAAGTCAGGAGCAGCAAAACCAACAATGGTAAAAACATTTGCTAAGAAGAAAGATTATAAATCTCATCCTAGTGGAGATCAGTCAGGGACTAAATCAGAATCATATAGTAGTCCTATGGTGAAGAGAGTCATAGAAAGAGCAGAGGTAGCAAAAGAGTTAAAAACTTTTGAAGAAAATAATACTTTTAATAATCCTAAATTATGGGACAGAGCAAAGAAATTAGCAGAAGAAAAATTTAGTTTCTATTCACATGAAGCACATGATTGGTCATGTAAGTGGTATAAACAGAAAGGTGGAACTTGGGATAATATAAGTGAAGCAGGTGTCATGATGTCTCCTCAAGAATTAATGATATCAAAAAAGATGGCTAGATTGAATGTGCAATTAGCAAAGAAAAGAAAACAAACTTTAGAAAAAACAGATGCACAAGATACTGATACAACAAAAACTGATACTAAAGAAAGTTTTGAAATAGATGAAGCAGCAAGAATACCAACTCAACATGGAAATGTATATGATTTGACTTTTACTTGGAGAGGAAAGATGTATGCTATAAAAATGTTCTTCCCTAAAGTATCTAAACCACAAAAAGCAGAAGTACAGAATGCTTTGACTAAAATATATCCTGGTTCAGTTCTAAAAAGATTTCAAGTAACATCATTTGATTCAAGTGATTCTTATATTCATGTTGGAACAGATGATATGAAAGAAGATTGGCAAAAAGTAAATCGTAAGGATAAAACAGATGGATTGAGTCAGAAAGCAGTTAATGCATATAGAAGAGAGAATCCTGGTTCTAAATTAAAAACTGCAGTTACAACTAAACCATCAAAACTTAAGAAAGGATCTAAGTCTGCAAAAAGAAGATTATCATTCTGCAGAAGAATGAAAGGAATGAAGAAAAGACTTACATCTGCTAAGACTGCAAGAGATCCAGATTCAAGAATAAATAAAGCACTTAGACGTTGGAATTGCTGATCTAAATTATTATGAGTGAAATCTATCTTGGTAATCCTAATTTAAAAAAAGCAAATACTCAAATTGAGTTTACAAAAGAAAATGTAGCTGAGTATTTAAAATGCAAAGATGATCCTGTTTACTTTGCCATGAACTATGTGAAGATTGTGACTCTTGATGAGGGTCTTAAATCTTTTGCACCATATGATTTTCAAGAGAAGTTAATTAATAATTTTCATGATAATAGATTTAACATTTGTAAGATGCCTAGACAGACAGGTAAATCTACAACTGTTATATCATATCTATTGCATTATGTTGTTTTTAATGATAGTGTAAATGTAGGTATTCTTGCAAACAAAGCTGCAACTGCAAGAGAATTATTAGGTAGATTGCAAACTGCATATGAAAACTTACCTAAATGGATGCAGCAAGGTATATTATCTTGGAATAGAGGATCACTGGAGTTAGAAAATGGATCAAAAATCTTGGCAGCATCTACCTCTGCCTCTGCAGTTAGAGGTATGTCTTTCAACATTCTTTTTCTGGATGAGTTCGCCTTTGTTCCTAATCATATTGCTGACTCGTTCTTTGCCTCTGTATATCCTACTATTACTTCTGGCCAAAACACCAAAGTCATCATAGTTTCTACTCCTCATGGAATGAACCACTTCTATAGGATGTGGCATGATGCAGAAAAAGGAAAGAATGAATATGTTCCCACTGATGTTCACTGGTCTCAAGTTCCTGGTAGAGATGAGATATGGAAAGAACAAACAATTGCTAACACATCAGAGCAGCAATTTAAGATTGAGTTTGAGTGTGAATTTTTAGGATCAGTTGATACTTTAATAGCACCTAGTAAATTAAAGAGTTTAGTATATGATGCACCACTAACACAAAATGCAGGTTTAGATGTATTTGAACAAACAAAAGAAAATCATGATTATATCACTACAGTTGATGTTGCCAGAGGGGTTGGAAATGATTACTCTGCATTTGTAGTTGTTGATATCACAGAGTTTCCTCATAGAATAGTTGCAAAGTATAGGGATAATCAAATCAAACCAATGCTGTTTCCTAATATTATTTGGGAAGTAGCAAAGAATTATAATAATGCATTTATATTATGTGAAGTAAATGATATAGGAGATCAGGTTGCAAGTATTTTACATTATGATCTTGAGTATGAAAACTTATTGATGGCATCAATGAGAGGAAGAGCTGGTCAAATAGTAGGACAAGGATTCTCAGGTAAGAAGACTCAACTAGGAGTTAAGATGTCTAAGACTGTTAAAAAGGTTGGTGCTCTTAATCTTAAGACAATGATTGAGTCTGATAAGTTATTATTCAAAGACTATGATATACTTTCTGAATTAACAACATTCATATCAAAAAGTAATTCATTTGAAGCAGAAGAGGGATGTAATGATGACTTAGCAATGTGTCTTGTCATCTATGCTTGGTTAGTTAATCAAGATTATTTCAAAGAACTTACAGATCAAGATGTGAGAAAGAGATTATATGAAGAACAGAAAAATCAAATAGAACAAGATATGTCACCTTTTGGTTTCATTGAAGATGGATTAGATGATACTAGTTTTATTGATAATGAGGGTGATAGATGGTATGTAGATGAATATGGTGATAAATCATATATGTGGGACTACAGATGACTATGACATACGTTCTTTATAACCAAGATATGGAAACTCAAGGATCATTTAACTCTATACAAGAGTTAAGAAATTATCTTTGTGATAGAAAATATGAAATGAATTGTGATAAAGATATAGGTTGTACTTTTGATTATATTAGGGAAATTAATTGGTTCTTTGATATCATAGAGTGATAGATAGTATATTCTAATTAATTAATATGAAAGATTTTAAAATGCCTGTTGCTATAATTACATTCCTAGCAGCACAAGCAGGTGGTATGGTTTGGTTTTTATCAGGACTACAGAGTAGAGTCACAACACTTGAATACTCTGACTCAGTAATAGAGATGACAGCAAGTGAGAACAGAAGATATATTAGAGAAGTTATTATGCCTTCTTATAATATTAGTGATTCATGGAACAATCCACACTATACAATGTGGATAGATCAAGGTGGTTGGTCTGATATCAGAGAGTGTAAACACGACTAATGAAAGACAAGAAGAGTAAAACACAAGTTATAAATCTTATTAGGGTTGTAATCCTATTTCAGTTAGGAATTGTAGGAGCAACAATAATTGGATGTTTTACTCTTAAACAATGTGACTCTGATACCAAACAAAATATTGCTAATATGATGACTGTTATAACTACTTCTACATTTGCATTATATGCTGCTGAGAAATAATGGATATAGATGAGCAGATAACCTATAATCATCTATTTCTCTCTGAAAGAGAATGTAGAACCTGTGGTGAAACTAAAAACTTGATAGATGGTTTTTACTTAACTAGGAAAGAAAGAGGGACTCTGCCATCAGCATATTCATATGAGTGTAAAGTATGCACTACAAGAAGAGTAATACAAAATAGAAAGAAACAAAGAGTGTTTACAGACTGGTTATATCCTGACTGGTAGTTGTTCATGCATAGCTTCCCCTCTGAAAAAGTTAAAAACAATAAATATTTTCAGATAAACTGAGAATTTTTTAAGGGGAAAAAAACATGGCTACTCCTCAATTATCTCCTGGTGTATTAATCAGGGAAGTTGATCTTACAGTAGGAAGAGCTGAGAACGTATTAGATAACATTGGTGGAATTGCAGGTCCATTTGTAAAAGGTCCTGTAAATGAAGTCACTCAAATCAATACATCACAAGGTCTTATTGATACATTTGGAAAACCACAATCTGCAAATGCGCAGTATGAGTATTGGATGACTGCTTCATCATTCCTTACTTATGGGGGAGTTCTTAAGATAGTTAGAACAGATGATGACAATTTAAACAATGCAAATGCTGGTGTAGGTATTGCATCAACAAGTTCAGCAAAGATTAAAAACTTTGATGACTATGAAGCAAATTTCAAAACTGCAACTAACTTCACATATGCAGCAAAAACTCCTGGTTCTTGGGCAAATAATTTAAAAGTATGTTTTATTGATAATGCTGCTGACCAGACACTAGGAATCACAACTGATGATCCAAGCAATGCTGGTATGGTCATTGGATTTGGTGTAACAACAGCAATATCTGCTGCAACAATACCAGGAGATGGAACAACATCAACCTTTACTGGATATCTGAAAGGAATTATTACAGGTGTTTCTACAGATGCAACTGGTAAAGCATCAACAATTGATGTTAAGGTTGTATCAAGAGTATCATCTGGTGGTACAGAAACTAAAATTGATTACTCTGAAGGTGATCCTATCAACTCATTTGAAGCTGGTGAGACATTATTCTTTGTAAACAATGCTGGTATTAATACTGGTGGTGGCGGGGCAACAGGAAGATCTGAACCAATTGCAACACAAACTGATTGGTATGATTCACAGACTCTTGGATTAACTAACTCAACTGTTTTCTGGAAAACTATAGCACCTAAACCATTAACTAGTAACTTTGTTTCTTCAAGACAAGGTAAAAATGACTCAATGCATATTGTAGTCATAGATGATACAGGAAGCATAACAGGTATACAAGGTAATATTTTAGAGACACATTTAAATCTTTCTAAGGCAAAAGATGCCATAGCAGATGGTGAAACAGGTAAGAAAACTTATTATAAAGATTTCCTTGCTTTAAATTCATCTCAAATTTATGCTGGATATAACCCATCTCAAGCACATGATGCTTATTTCAATACTGTGCCATTAGTAGATGGATTTACAGGAGGTGGAACTAGTCCAAACTATACTAAGTTCTCAGTAGCTGATGGTACTTGGGGACAAAATGCACAAGGAGTGCACTTTGCTAGTTTAGGAAATGTATCTTATACATTTACTGGTGGGCAAGATTATAGTTCTGGAACAGGTAACTATACAGCAACACTAGGTGGACTATTAACATCATATAATCTATTTGAGAATAGAGATGATGTAGCAGTTGACTTCTTGATGATGGGTCCTGGTTGTTCTACAGAGCAAGAATCACAAGCAAAAGCAAACTTACTGATTTCTATTGCTGGTAAGAGAAAGGATTGCATGGCAACAGTTAGTCCACATAGGGCAAATGTTGTTAATGTAACCAATGCAAGAACACAAACCAACAACATACTGAAATTCTTCAGTCCATTATCATCCTCATCATACTGTGTATTTGACACTGGATACAAATACATGTTTGATAGATTCAATAATGAGTTCAGATTTGTTCCAACCAATGGTGACGTTGCTGGATTGATGGTAAGAACTGGAATCTTTGCATTCCCTTGGTTCTCACCTGCTGGACAACAGAGAGGAATCATCAATAATGCTATTAAATTAGCATACAGTCCAAGTAAAGAACAGAGAGATCTACTGTATTCTTCTAGAATTAATCCAATAATTAATCAGAAGGGAGCAGGTATACTTCTCTTTGGTGATAAAACTGGACTAGGATATGCTTCTGCATTTGATAGAATCAATGTTAGAAGATTATTCCTAACAATTGAACAATCACTAGAGGGAGCAGCAAATGCTCAACTCTTTGAACTCAATGATGTGAACACAAGATCTAATTTTGTGAACATTGTTGAACCATTCTTAAGAGATGTTCAAGCTAAGAGGGGTTTATTTGACTTCTTAGTTGTTTGTGATGAAACTAATAACACCCCTGATGTTATTGACAACAATGAGTTTAGAGCTGATATCTTCTTGAAACCAACCAAGTCTATCAACTTTGTTACTCTAACCTTCGTTGCTACTCGTACTGGAGTTAGCTTTGAAGAAGTTGTAGGAACTGTTTAACCATTAGATGAATAACATAAGGAGGACTTAAAACAATGGCTGAAACAAGAACACTTTCACAATTTAAATCAAAACTGATTGGTGGTGGTACCAGACCCAATCTGTTTGAGGTATCAATTCCTACTTTTCCTTCAGCAATTTCTGAAGCATGGAGTGCAGGAGATGATTCAGAAAATGGTATCTTTAAGTTTCTATGTAAAGCAACTGCACTACCTGCATCAAACTTAGGTAGCATAGAGATTCCTTTCAGAGGAAGAACACTTAAAGTTGCTGGAGACAGAACATTTGATGATTGGACAGTTACAATTATCAATGATGAAGACTTTAAACTCAGAACAGCATTTGAAAGATGGTCAAATGTCATGAGTAGATTAGATGATGCTACTGGTGTTACCAGCCCAACTTCTTACATGACTGATGGTTATGTACAACAGTTAGGTAGAGGTGGCCAAATTGCTGCAGCATCAAATGATGGTGGTGAATCATCAGTTCTTAGATCTTATAAGTTCTTTGATGTATTCCCAATCACAGTTGGTGAAATAGCACTAAGTTATGACACAACTGATGCTCTAGAGGAATTTGATGTAACATTCAGATATCAGTACTTCACAATTGGTAACTCTGCTCAATCTAGTGGTGGCACTGGAGAGGTATTGATTACTTAATAAATAGTGCTATAATAGTATAATAAAATAAGAATATACCATGGCGAGACTATTTGGATTCTCCATTGAAGATACAGAAAAGACACCTGCTGGCGTAGTATCTCCAATCCCTCCCAACAGACAGGACGGATCGGAGTACTACGTCAGTTCTGGTTTCTATGGTTCATATGTAGATATTGAAGGTGTATATAAAACTGAAAATGATTTACTTAGAAGATATCGTCAGATGTCTTTGTATCCAGAATGTGATAGTGCCATTGAAGACATTGTAAATGAAGCAATTGTATCAGATACACATGATAGTCCAATAGAAATAGAATTATCAAACTTAAATGCTAGTGATGGTATAAAGAAAAAGATTAGAGAAGAGTTTAAATTTGTATGTGAACTTCTAGATTTTGATAAGAAAGCACATGAAATTTTCAGAAACTGGTATATTGATGGTAGATTATATTACAATAAAGTTATAGATCAAAAAGATCCACATGCAGGTATTCAAGAGTTAAGATATATTGATGCTTCTAGAATGAAGTATATAAGACAGATAAAGAAAGGAAAACCTGGTGATCAAATACAAAGATTAGCAAGTCAGGATGTTCAAGCTTTTCCTGGTATAGAAGAGTACTTTATGTACACTCCTCAAGGATCAACTACACCATATACAACTGCTGGTGGAAATCCAGCAAAAGGAATTAAGTTAACTAGAGATTCAATTACATATTGCACATCAGGACTTGTAGATAGAAATAAAGGAACTACATTATCTTGGTTACATAAAGCAATCAAACCATTAAATCAATTAATGATGATTGAAGATAGTCTTGTAATTTATAGATGAGAGATGATAAAAAATTCATGTCAATGATGGAAGATTTCTGGTTGCCTAGAAGAGAAGGTGGTAGAGGAACTGAAATCACAACATTACCTGGTGGACAAAATCTTGGTGAAATCACAGATATTAATTACTTCCAAAAGAAATTATACAGATCATTAAATGTACCAGAAACTAGAATTGCTGGTAGTGATGCTGGTTTCTCATTAGGTAGATCATCTGAAATTCTAAGAGATGAAGTTAAATTTAGTAAGTTTGTTGGTAGAATGAGAAAGAGATTTACACATCTCTTCAATGATATTTTAAGAACACAATTACTTCTTAAAAATGTTGTTACTCCAGAAGATTGGGATATTATGAGTGATCATATTCAATATGATTTCTTATATGATAATCATTTTGCTGAACTTAAAGATTCTGAACTCTTACAAGAAAGATTAAATCTTGCTAGTGCTGCTGAACCTTATGTTGGTAAATATTATTCTGCTGATTATATAAGAAGAAAAGTTCTTAGACAAACTGATCAAGAGATAATAGACCAAGATAAACAAATTAAAAAAGAGATAGCAAAGGGAATCATACCTGATCCTAATGCTCCAGTTGATCCAGCTACTGGACAACCCATCCCACAAACCAATGGTGTTCTTGGTAAAAATACTTTAGAACCTGAAGTTGATGAAGAAAAATCTGAAGCTCCAGAAACTCCATCTGGTGGAGAGATATAAATAACCTTATAAGACTACATTTATTGATATGGAAGAACTTATGGATTTGCTTGTGAGTGATGAATCACCTTCACAGGTAAGCGATAAAATAAAAGATATTCTCTACTCTAAAAGTGCAGAGAAGATTACAAATGTAAGACCAGAAGTTGCATCATCATTATTTGATGATGGAGAAGAATTAGAAGATTCTGAAGAAACAACTGATGAATTAGAAACTGAAACTGAAGAGGAATCTGAAGTAGAGGATCAAGAGGAATTAGAACCTGTAGAATAGAGTTCATAATTACTAAATAACGTATAGGATTAAAGTAACCTTATAAAATAATGGCATTACAACCCGTTGGAAGTGGATCATCAATAGCTAGTGGAGCATCTGCATCTCACGCAAAATTCGCACATAAAACTGATGCAATAAGAGTTTATGCTGATGGATGTACAGCGACAGTTGCTGTTGGAAATACTGCTGTTGCAGCAGCTACTGATTTCATAATTCCTGCAAATCATGAGGCTGAAACTATTAACATAGGAAGACCAAGCGCTCAAAGAGTAGTTGGAATAACAACTACTGCCACAACTACTATTATTGATTTTCCAGAGGGAACTGGTGCACCATTTTTTGTTGGTCAAAGAGTAAGTTTAACTGTAACTGATCCTCAAAATAGACATTTTGAGTTTACAGATAAACCAATTGCAAGTATTAATAATACTTCTAATGTTGGTGGTTATTTTGGAACAAGACTAGTAGTTACACATAATTATGGTGCTATAGTTGGTGTTCATACAGCATTTGTTAGTGGAGATGGTCAAACTGCTGAGTTAAGAGATGTAGTTCACATTTCTGCTTTGGCAAAACCAAACAGTCATGGCAATGCTGCAACAGGTGCAGTTTATTTTCAACAAGTTCAAGTTACTAGTGGAGCATAATGAAACTTATTAGAGAAGAAATAGAATCAGTTGACTTCATTGTTGAAGAACGCAATGGTAAAAAGTCAATGTATATTGAGGGTATTTTCTTACAAGGAGATATTCAAAATAGAAATGGAAGAATGTATCCAATAGACACCTTAAGAAAGGAAGTTCAAAGATACAATGAATCTAATATTGTGACAGGAAGAGCACTTGGTGAACTTGGACATCCAGATGGTCCTACTGTTAATCTTGACAGAGTTTCACATAAAATTGTTTCTCTCAAAGAGAATGGAAGCAATTTTATAGGAAAAGCAAAAATTCTCAATACACCAATGGGAAATATTGCAAAGTCTCTCATAGATGAGGGAGTAAAACTTGGTGTTTCATCAAGAGGAGTTGGTTCTTTGAGACCAACAAAAGAAGGATATAATGTAGTCAGTGATGACTTCATGTTATCCACTGCTGCTGATATAGTAGCAGACCCTTCTGCACCTGATGCTTTTGTTGAAGGAATTATGGAAGGAAAAGATTGGGTATGGGATGGTGGTGTTCTTAGAGAACAACAAATTGCCAAAACATACAAAACAATCAACACTCTAGTTGATAAAAAACAACTAGATGAAAATAAATTAAATGTTTTCAACGATTTTCTAAATTCGTTGTAAAATTTTAATCTACTAAATAAATATAGATTTAAGTTAAATAAATCCAAATGTCTCGTGGTACAAAATTACAAGAAATGGAGCAATCTAAAACTGCTGTGAATTCCAACGCAACTCCTGGTGATACTGCCATGCCTAAGGCAGGTAGTAATGCATCTGGTGTAACTGCTGGTAGTACAGCCCAAGTAGAAGACCTTGGAGGTCCTACACCCCAAAATTACAAACCAGATGATGATTCTGCCAAGTTAAAAGAACCTGGTTCAACTTTAAAACAAGTTGCTGATGTCATCACTAAAAATGCTGCAAAAGCAGATGCAATGCCAACTGGTAATGCAACACCTGGTACACTATCTCAAGGAGATGAAGTGGAAATAGAAGACTCACAAGAAGTAGTTTCTGAAGATCAATCAGAAGAAGCCACAGAAGAGGCAATTGTTGATGAGAGTATTAACATTGAAGATGATGTTAATGCACTATTAGGTGGAGAAGAATTATCAGAAGAATTTAAAGAGAGAGCAAAGACAATCTTTGAAGCTGCTCTTAACTCTAAGATAAAAGAAATCCAAGATACTCTTGAAATCCAGTATGAGCAAAAACTCAATGAAGAGAAGGAAGAATTAAAAGTCTCTCTACAAGAGAGAGTTGATTCCTATCTTGAGTATGTTGCTGAAGAGTGGATGACAGAGAATCAACTTGCTATTGAGCACGGTCTTAAGACTGAAATGACTGAATCATTCCTTTCTGGAATGAAGGGTCTATTTGAAGAACATTATGTAACAATCCCTGAAGACAAATATGATGTGCTTGAAAGCATGGTAGAAAAACTAGATGACATGGAAACCAAGCTCAATGAGCAAATAGACAAGAATATTGGTTTAAACAAGAGACTTGGAGAGTCTGTTGCTACTGGTATACTAGAGTCTGTTTCTGATGGCCTTGCTGCTACTCAGAAAGAAAAGCTCGCTTCACTTGCTGAAAGTGTAGAGTTTGAAAGTGAAGAAAAATATCGTGAGAAGTTAGAAGTTCTCAAAGAATCATACTTTGCAAGAACAACTAATGAGTCTGCTAAAGAAATCTCTAAAGCACAAACCCTTTCTGAGGGTGTAGATAGCACACCAGCTCCTGTTTCAACAGGGATGGATGCTTACTTAAATGCTTTAGGTGCATTTAAACCAAAAAAGTAGATCTGAATTAATTATTAATCAAACGTAAATTTCACACAATTAGGTAAATCGCAATGTTCCAATCAGAACAATTGCAAGAAAAGTGGGCACCACTCTTAGACTATGAAGGTCTTGATCCAATCAAAGACAGTCACAGAAGAGCAGTAACCTCTGTCTTGCTAGAAAACCAAGAAAAATTTTTAAAAGAAGAACAAGCATTTTCATCAGGTATAAACTTGATGGAAGCACCAACAAACTCTGCTAACTCAGCAGGTGCACAAGGTGGATTTGGTGCAGATTCAACTGCAGCTGGTCCTACAGCAGGTTTTGATCCAGTTCTAATTTCTTTAATTAGAAGGGCAATGCCTAACTTAGTTGCTTATGATCTTGCTGGTGTTCAGCCAATGTCTGGACCAACAGGTTTGATCTTTGCAATGAGATCCAGATTCACTAACCAGAGTGGAACTGAAGCACTATTCAATGAAGCAGATACTTCATTCTCTGGTACAGATGCTGGTGATGACAACACACTAACAAATCCATTCTCAGATGTTAATGTTGGTTTGGGTACAATCACACAGAATGGTACAAACCCTGCAGCACTTAACCCAGTTGGTACTGCATCAACATCAGAAGCAGCATATACAGTTGGTCAAGGTATGGCAACTGGTGATGCTGAATCACTTGATGGTACAGGTAATGATGCCTTCAACCAGATGGCATTCTCAATTGAGAAAGTTACTGTTACTGCTAAGTCAAGAGCACTAAAGGCAGAGTACAGTTTAGAACTAGCTCAAGACCTTAAGGCAATTCATGGATTGAATGCAGAAGCTGAATTAGCAAACATTCTTTCTACTGAAATCCTTGCTGAAATCAACAGAGAAGTCATCAGAACAATCTATATGACTGCTGAACAGGGTGCTGTTTCAAACACATCTACTGCAGGTAATTTTGATTTAGACATTGACTCAAATGGAAGATGGTCTGTTGAGAAGTTCAAAGGACTTCTATTCCAGATTGAAAGGGATGCAAATGCTATTGCACAGAGAACACGTCGCGGAAAAGGTAACATGATCCTTTGTTCTGCTGATGTTGCTTCTGCATTAACAATGGCTGGTATCTTAGACTACACTCCAGCATTAAATACAAACTTAAATGTTGATGACACTGGTAACACATTTGCTGGTACAATCAATGGTAAGTTCAGAGTGTACATTGACCCATATTCTGCTAACCTATCTGCTGCTAACGCACAGACTACATCAGGTAATCAGTATTATGTTGTAGGTTACAAAGGTACATCACCATATGATGCAGGATTATTCTACTGTCCATATGTACCTCTACAAATGGTAAGAGCAGTTGGACCAGATAGTTTCCAACCAAAAATTGGATTCAAGACCAGATATGGTATTGTTTCTAACCCATTTGCTGAAGGAACTACTCAAGGTCTAGGTAGACTGCGCATCAACTCTAATAGATAATCAAATACTACATCAGAAAGTTAAAAAATGTAGTTACAATCTGGATCGCAAAGAATTATCTAAGACATTGATTGAGAATATGAAACATCATGATGGTTTAGGATTGTCTGCTAATCAAATTGGTATACCTGAGAGAGCATTTGCTATGATAAGAAATGTGGAATATAATGAAATTATGGTTTGCTTTAATCCTAAGATTGTAAAAACATCTACTAAAAAATCAGTAATGGAAGAGGGATGTTTATCCTATCCAGAATTGTTTTTAGATGTGGTGCGTCCAAGTGAAATTGTAGTTAAATATGAGGATGAAGATAAGAAAATGCATAAATTAAATTTAGTAGGATTATCTGCAAGAGTATTTCTGCATGAATATGATCATATGGAAGGTATTGTGTTCACTCAGAGAAACCTAAATAATTAAAAACTTATAAAAATGGTTTGGCATATTAAAAAAACAAGCATAATGGCTTCAGCAGGAACTGTTTATTACAAAGGTAATAACTGTTGGACTGAGGACTTTAGTGAGCGTTCAACATATACCTCTCAAGCAAAAGCAAAAGCAGAGGATTATATCTGGGATAAAAAAATTGTCAATAAGTGGGATGTCACTGCTGTTAATGAAGGATAATGAAAAGTTTTATTGATTTCTCAGAAAATTTAGATGACAAGAAAAAACAGTTGATGCAGAAACAAAGAGTGATGCAGCAAATGGAAAAGGAGAGAGCGTCTAGATCTAATCAAGAGTTTCAACAAGATAGAGAAGAGAAACAATCTAAAATAAATCAAGAGAAAGAAGAAGAAAAAAGATTAGAGCAGATAAAGAAAGAAATTAAAAAAGAAATTAAACAAGAGATGGAAGTAGATGAAGAGTTTGGTAAGATGACAAAGAAACAAACTCAAGCATATACTGGAATGGATGATAAGGAACAAAAGGCATTATATAAAAAGATGAAGAAGGATGGAAATTTTGATGTCAAGAAAAATCTAGCTGGTGCAGCTTCTGATGATAAAGATCTTGGTGAAGAACTAAACAAAGATGATAAACCATTTATAAAAAAATTGGTTGGTAAACTAAGAGGTGGTTCTAAAACACATGCTAAACAAGCAGATGACTTAGAAAAAGCAATGAAGGAGGAATCAAATCCTCGTATTCCTAGAAAGAAAGGTCAACCTGCAGGTTCTAAAAAACACTCAGACTTATATACAGATGAAAATCCTAAAGGAACTATTCATGGACTTGGTTTCAAGGACGTTGCTACTGCTAAAGCATCTGTCTCAAAAATCAGGAATTCTTCTAGATCGCATGCTCATAAAATTCAAGCTGCTGTTGCTATGGAACAAAGGGCAAGAGAAATGGGTAAAACCTCTGAAGCAGCGGTCTATAGAAAATTCATCAACTCAATGAAGAAGAAAACAAAACAGATGAATGAAGCAGTAAGTATGAAGGATGTTAAAAAGTTAAGAAAGGCAGCATCTCTTGATATGAGTAATGATCCTAAAGATATTGAAAGGGCTAGAGCAAGAAGAACTGAGATTGATTTCAAAGATCTAATGAGACAAAGGGAGGAGAAAAGAAAAAAGGGTCTAAAAGAGGAACATAAATACGAGGATAGTAGGAGAGATATGAAAGACTTTACATCTTTTATGGAAGCATCAAAAACTTGTCCAAAAGGTAAGTATTATTGTTTCACTGAAAAGAAATGTAAACCACTACCACGTGGATATCGTATAGGATATGGTGGTAGACTAGCACCAGACAACAGATCAGATTCAGGAAATGGAAACTCTAACGGACACTCTAACGGGAATGGGAATAACGGGAATGGTAGTGGAAATGGTAACGGTGGTAATGGTGGCAATGGTGGTGGCAACGGCGGTGGTGGAAATGGTGGTGAATAAAAATAAATAACTTATAATAGTATGATAAAAACAGATGGTTGCTAAGAAGTCTATAGTAGGTCAAATTGAAAATAGAAATTTTCTAGCACCTACTGGTTTTAAATTTCAATTAAACAGAACACCTAAAGTTACTTACTTTGGCAATGCTGTAAATATTCCTGCGATAGATCTAGGTGTAGCAGAGCAACCTACCTATTTGAGAGATATTCCTTTACCAGGTGATAAATTACAATTTGCTGATTTCAGTTTACGTTTTCTAGTGGATGAAGGATTAGAAAATTATATGGAGATTCAAAACTGGATGAGAGGTTTAGGATTTCCAGAAAGTTTAAAAGAAATATATGATTTTCAAAAAGGAAACCCTGATATATCACAACCAAATAAAAGTCAATTAAATTTATATTCTGATGGCACACTAACAATATTAAATTCTAATAATATACCTAAGTTTAAATTGATATTTGAGAACTTATTTCCTATCAGTCTTACTACTTTGGAGTTTGATGCAACTCAAACAGACCTAGAATACTTTACAGCAGAGGTCACTTTCAAGTATACTATATACAATATAAGAGATATTTAATTAATTATGTATGATTGATTTGAATGGAATCCAAAAGATGTGGGAGGAGGATTCCAAAATTGATCCAGACAATCTGCACACAGAATCCTTAAATATTCCTGTGTTACATGCAAAGTATTTTGATCTTTATAATAACATCTTTCTTTTAATGAAGAAAGCTCAACAACAAAGAAAAAATATTAGGCATGAGAGATATGAATATTATTCAGGCAAAGCAGATCCAGAGATCTATATAAAAAATCCTTTTCCTAAAAAGATTAGAGACAAAGATACAATGCAAAAGTATCTTGATGCTGATGAAAAACTATCATCAACTTCTCTAAAGATTGAATATTATGAAACCATGTTGAATTATCTTGAAAGTATTCTTAAACAAGTTTCTAACAGAACTTATCAGATTAAGAATTCAGTTGAAGTAATGAAATTCCAAGCTGGTTATGGCTGATCTTGTCATTGAAAAAATCAATGAAGTATATTTAAAAGTAAAAACTGAACCCTCAATAGAATATGAGTTGAGGGATAGGTTTACTTTTGAAGTCCCTAATAAAAAATTCATGCCTCAGTATAGAAGTAGATACTGGGATGGATATGTACACCTCTTCAATATGAAGACTAAGAGAATCTATGTTGGTCTCTTAGATAAGATAGTTGCATTTTGTGAGAACAGTGGATACTCATATGAGTTTGAGAAAAACAAATTCTATGGTGCTCCATTTGAAGTCAATGAAATGATATCATGGGAAGGTGTAAAGGACTATGTAAAATCAATAACTAAATTTAAACCAAGAGATTATCAGATTGATGCCATACATGATGCATTAAGATATAATAGAAAACTTTTAATATCACCTACAGCATCTGGTAAATCATTAATGATATATGCTTTGGTCAGATATTTTGTTGGAAGAAAGAAAAAGATATTACTTGTTGTTCCTACTACATCTCTTGTAGAACAGATGTATAAGGATTTTATAGAGTATGGATGGAATGCTGAAGATCATTGTCATAGAATATATGCTGGTAGAGAAAGAACAAATGAAAATGAGGTGACAATTACTACATGGCAATCTGTTTATAACTTAGATAAAACATTTTTTGCAGATTATGATGTCATCATAGGTGATGAAGCACATCTTTTCAAGAGTAAATCTCTTGTTAATATCATGGATAAGTTACATCATGCTAAGTATAGATTTGGGTTTACAGGAACTTTAGATGGCACACAGACCCATAAGTGGGTCTTAGAAGGGTTGTTTGGTCCATCGTACAAAGTGATACAAACTAAAGAGTTAATGGAAAAAGGACACCTATCTGAGTTAGATATACAGTGTTTAGTTTTAAAACACACTCCCAAAAAGTTTGAAACATATGAAGATGAGATTCAATATCTAATTGGAAATGAAAAAAGAAATAAATTTATATCCAGACTATCAATAGATTTAAAAGGAAACACTCTGATACTATACAGTAGGGTAGAGTCTCATGGAAGGATACTTTATGATATGATAAATAATTTTGTTACCAATGATAGAAAAGTATTTTTCATTCATGGTGGTGTAGATGCTGAAGATAGGGAGAAAGTAAGAGAGATAACTGAACAAGAAAACAATGCAATCATAGTGGCTTCTTATGGAACATTCTCTACAGGCATCAATATTAGGAGGTTACACAACGTTATTTTTGCTTCTCCGTCTAAGTCTAGAGTTAGAAACCTCCAATCCATTGGAAGAGTCCTAAGAAAAGGCAAAGACAAAGTAAAAGCAAAACTCTATGATATTGCTGATGACCTAACCAGTGGAGCAAGAAAAAACTACACACTTAATCATTTCATTGAAAGAGTTAAAATTTATGCTCAAGAGCAATTTAACTATGAAATATTAACAATAGATATTAAGGAGAATAAAAAATGATAGAAGATGATTTTTTTGCCACCCTCAAATTGAAAACAGGGGAAGAATTATTTGCGAAAGTATCTGCCACTGATGAAGGAGACAGAACACTACTCCTAGTGTCACACCCTATCATGGTTGAAACAATAAAAATAAGAGGTTCACTAGGTGGATATAAGTTTGAACCATGGCTAAAATCATCTAATGAAGATTTATTCATCATCAATTTAGATGATGTCCTCACTTTATCTGAATCAGATAATGTTGAGATGATTATGTTTTATCAAGATTATATTAGAAAAGTGAGTCACGATACTCACACCAAATTAGATAAGACAATGGGGTACCTAACCACTGTCAGAGATGCTAAAGAGGTATTAGAAAAGTTATATAAATCAAGCTCTAATCAACCTTGAAACCCCACAAAGGTAATTGTACACAATATTTACATACTTGTCAAGTACTTGGTTATCTGTTATACTAATTGTATGGAAAAGCAGCAATACTTATGGCTACACGTAGAAAAAGATCTGAACACTATGTTAACAATAAGGAGTTTCTTGCTGCCTTGGAAGTTTATATTGCTCAAGTAAACAGGGCAAAGTTAAATGATAAAGAACCACCACAGATACCAAGATATATTGGAGAGTGTTTTTTAAAGATAGCAAACCATTTATCATATAAACCAAACTTTGTTAACTATATGTTTAAGGATGATATGATATGTGATGGTATAGAGAATTGCGTTAGATATATTCATAATTTTAATCCAGAAAAATCCAAAAACCCTTTTGCATACTTTACTCAAATCATTTATTATGCCTTCTTAAGAAGGATATCACAAGAGAAAAAACAGTTAGAAATAAAGAACAAAATTCTAGAGAAGTCCAACTTTGATGAGGTCTTTGATTCAAATGATCTTGACGCATCCAATTATTCAGACTATAATTCTATTAAGGATGCTGTACATTCTAAGTTGCGTAACTAAATGAAATTAACACAAGAGATTATTGATAAAATCCAAGAGGCAATGTTACATACTAAGAAAGATGGAACTGTCAATTGGAAAGATGATGATGAAATAGAAGTGCAACTTGCAGGTACATTTGCTGCTGATAGGTTTATTGTGATTAAAAATAAAACTAAAGACCCTGTTGTAAGTGCTTTACCACATCCTTTCTATGACTATGAAAAGAAAAAGTTTCTAGAAGATGGTAGAGAGCAATACATGAAAGAGTGGACAAAGCAGAATAAAAAGAAATGAAGATAGCGATAATAACTGATCAGCACTTTGGGTGTCGCAAAAATTCAAAACTTTTTCATGATTACTTTTTAAGGTTTTATGAAGATGTTTTCTTTCCAACTATAGAGAAGGAAGGTATTACAACCATAGTTGATATGGGAGATACCTTTGATAGTCGTAAAGGAATTGATTTTGGTGCGCTTAATTGGGCAAAAGAAAATTATTATGATAAACTCAATAAGATGGGCATTACTGTTCATACCATAGTGGGTAATCATACAGCATATTATAAGAATACAAATGAAATAAATGCAGTAGATCTTTTACTGAAGGAATATGATAATGTAAAAGTATATTCAGAAACTACCTCTATATTAATAGACAACTTAAGTATTCTTCTTGTTCCTTGGATTAACTCAGAGAATGAGGAAAAAACTTTGTCAATGATCAAGGAATCAAGATCTCCTGTTTGTATGGGTCATTTAGAACTACATGGATTTAAAGTAAATGACTATGTTGTTATGGAGCATGGGTCAAGTATAGATCCATTTTCCAAGTTTGAAAAAGTATACTCAGGTCATTTTCATACAAGATCAAATCAGGATAATATCTATTATCTTGGAAATCCTTATGAGATTTATTGGAATGATTGTAATGATGTAAGAGGTTTTCATCTATTTGATACAGAAACTTTAGAAAAAACTCCTATTAATAATCCATATAATATATTTCAAAAGGTATTCTATGAAGATACACCATTTCAAACATTTGATACTAGAGGATTTGAAAATAAGATAGTCAAAGTTATTGTAAGAAAGAAATCAGATATAGGTCAGTTTGAGAGATTTATTGATAAAATATATTCAGCAAATGTAGCAGAGTTAAAGATAGTAGAAAACTTTGATTTTAGTGGATGGTATGATGCTGATAAAAATACATATGAATCAGAAGATACTCTTTCAATATTGAATAGTTACATTGAAGATTCAGAAGTTAATCTTGATAAAGCAACTATCAAAAAAATGGTGGGTGAAATATATCAGGAGGCATGTGGATTAGTATAATGTATATTCTAACAATTAAAGGAAAAGAATCAAAAGGAGCATATTCTGT
>LULO01000343.1_pt1 | contig 19644 bp, 23 predicted proteins | sample 728121 | NCBI WGS metagenome assembly LULO01 (sample SAMN03860287, study PRJNA289734) | marine metagenome | biome: seawater column; feature: ocean; material: water; isolation source: Red Sea water column Station 149 - depth 50m | place: Saudi Arabia: Red Sea | collected 2011-10-15 | depth 50 m | reverse complement strand
CCTAATGGTATTGCTTTGGATGAAGACTCTAATATTATTTATATAAACTATAACCAAGGTGATTCGATAACAAAATTTGATCTTTCACTTAATAAAAAATTAGATAAAAAGTTTATTGAAGCGCCAGATAATCCTTATATAGATGGTAATGACATTTGGATTACCTCATTAGATTTTCAACCAAATGATGTTGGAGATTGTCAGTTTAAAAAAAGTTGTTCCCTACCATTTTCTATTTATCGATTAGATAAAAATGATTTAGAAATAAAAAATGAATATTCATTTTCCAAAACTGTTTTTGGTCTTCCCACCGTTGCTGTTCCAATAGAGGATGAAGTTTTTTTAGGGTCATTCCATTCTGACAGATTAGGGATAATAGAAATTAACTAAATGATAAAAGAATTCAACTTCGATTCACTTGAGAAAAGTATTCCAGAAAGATCTAGTAACTCTCATAAAGGTGATTTTGGAAAAGTCATGATTGTTGGAGGTTCCGAGGGGATGGGAGGTGCCGCAATATTATCATCTGAAGCAAGTTTATTTTCTGGTGCAGGACTAGTTCATCTAAGTACACATCCAATAAATGTAGAGGCAAGCCTAAAAAGAAATCCAGAAGTAATGGCATATGGCATTGATAAAAGTTTTTCTATACCTGAGAACATTGATGTTTTGCTATGCGGTCCAGGATTAAAAAATGACGAGTGGTCTAAAAATATCTTTGATGAAATTATTTCAGCAAATAATTTTGGTGCAGTAATATTGGATGCGGGAGCACTGCATTTTATAGGTGAGAACAATTTAGAAACAAGCAAAAATAAAGTTCTTACTCCTCATCCAGGCGAAGCTGCAAAGCTTTTAGGTATTTCAAATAATGAAGTTCAAGAGGATAGAATTAATGCCGCAAAATCAATATCAAATAAATTTTCAGCTTCTGTAATTCTTAAAGGTAAAGAGACAATTATTTGTTCTCATGGAGACAAGGAATTATATATATGTACAGAAGGTGGTCCAGAGTTATCTTCCGGAGGCACTGGTGACGTTCTTGCTGGAGTTCTCTCAGCCCTTATAGCCCAAAAAGTTGATATTATTGATGCTTGCAAAATTTCTGTTGCTGTTCATGCTAGAGCAGGAGAAGAATTTAGAAATAAAACAGGTGAAATTGGCTTAAATGCATCATCATTGATACCAACCATAAGAGATTTACTTAATAAATGAATAAAATTTACTTAGAAAATGATGAGTCAACCAATAAGCTTGGTGCACTAATATCAGAGAAACTGAAAGAAATTAAAAAATCTTCAATTGAGATCCATCTTGAGGGTGATCTTGGTGCTGGAAAGACATTTTTAACCAGATCGATAATATCCAATTCAGGATGGAACGGCTTGGTAAAAAGCCCAACTTATACCTTATGTGAAGAATATGACCTTGGAGATGTGATTTTCTTACATATTGACTTGTATAGAACTGACGAACCAGAAGACATTCATATTTTCGATTTAGATAGAAAAACTCACTTAAAAAAAATTATAATTATTGAATGGCCACAGAAGCTTGCTGTAAAAAGAAATTTTGACTTAAAAATATCTTTTGAGCATTTCGATGATGGTAGAAAAGTATCGATTAATGATAGTGACAAATTATTTTCAAGTTTAATTAAGCATTATGAATAAAATTTTATCTTTTTTATTTCTTCTTTCTTCACTTGTAAACTCAAATGAAATTTCATTTAATGAAATAAAAGATTCCGATGATCAATCCTTTGAAATATCCTTTCTTTTAGACAAGGTGTCTTTTATAAAATCTTATTCTCTTGTAGATCCCTCAAGAATTGTAATAGACGTATACCAAAGTGATTTAAAGTCGGGTGTTGAGGAAAAGTATAACTACCCTATTAAGCTAGTAAGGGCTTCTTCAAAAGAGGACTTAACAAGAATAGTTATTGATTTATATGAATATGTTAATTGGAGTAAGCCAACTCAAGAGAAAACAGATGAAGGAATATTATTAAAAGTTAATATTAAAAAAGATAAGGAGTTAAAAAATAACATAAGAGATATTGTTGTAGCTATTGATGCTGGACATGGTGGTAAATATCCTGGTGCTGTTGGAACTAATAACATTCTTGAGAAAGATGTAACCTTGCTTATATCAAAAGAATTAGAAAGATCCTTAAGAGATACTGAAGGATATAAACCTGTAATGATTAGAAAAGGTGATGAAACCGTTAGTCTTAATGATAGATATCAAAGAGCGAGAAGATATGGAGCAGACATATTTGTTTCAATTCACGCGGATGGATTTAGACTTGAATCTGTTAAAGGCGCCTCAGTTTTTATCTGGTCTGAAGAAGCCTCAAGCTCAGTTGCAAAAAATTTATCTGAAAAAAAGAGGCAACAAATTCAAGCCGACATAAAGAATTTAAAACCCTTCGATTTTAATGAAGACTTAGCAAGAGAAATTTATCCAGAGATTTACTTGAATAAAGTTAAAGATAGCAAACTTCTTGGAGCAAAAATTCTTGAGCAGCTTAAGAGAGATCCATTTACTAAGATACATAAAAAGGACGTTGAATTTGCAGATTTCAGGGTTTTAAAATCAGTTGATATTCCATCTGTGTTAGTCGAATCAGGATTTCTTACAAATCCAGATGATGCAGAGAGGCTTAAAGGTAAGCCAGGCAGAAGAATGATAGCAAGGTCAATTTTTTTAGGAGTAAATAACTTTTTTATTGAAAACCCTATAGAAGGAACTTTAATAACTTCAGAAACTGATTTTTTGATTTATACAATTCAAAAAGGTGATGTTTTATCAGAGATTGCTATTAGATTTGGAGTGACAGTTGATTCTATAAACAAAACTAATAATTTAGAAAATAAATCTATATTTCCTGGCCAAATTATTAGAATAGAAATATAGACACCTAAGACATGTCATATGGATCAATATCATAAGACCATTTAACTTTCTTTGTTTCAGTCCAAGTTTGAATTTCATAAGTAAGATAATTAAGCACTCTGTTTAGAAAAGTTCTCGTGTCGGACTTAATAATCAGATGATTTCTTGTATTCCCTTTAATCTTTAAGGGTATCGATGGAAGTGGTCCAGTAACATTAATATTTTTCTTATCATTTAAGAGATTGTTTGCTTTATCTAAAAATTTGTAGCAGCTTTCTGGACTGGGTGAAGTCGCTCTTAATATTGCAACTGTTGAGTATGGAGGCATATTCAAAGCCTTGTTTGTTTTAAGGCATTGCTCAGAAACCAGCCTATAGTCTCCAGTTTTAATTTGTTTAAGATTTTCATCATTAGGATATCTAGTTTGAATGATTACTTTTGCAAGATTATTATTTCTACCTGCTCTACCAGAAACCTGAATTAATTGTTGTGAGATTTTTTCAATTGCATTTATTTCTGGGCTTAATAAACCTCCATCAGCATTAAGAATTACGCATAGCGTTACTTTAGGAAAGTCATGCCCTTTAGATAGCATTTGTGTTCCCACCAATATTGCTTCTTTGCTTGTGTTAGCCTTTTCATAAATTGCTTCAATTGATCCCTTAAGTCTTGTCGAATCATAATCCATTCTAATGATTGGTACTTTTTTAAATGTGCTTCTAAGCACCTCTTCAACTCTTTCTGTGCCGGTTCCAAGAGTGTTTATTTCATTTGAATGGCAATCTGGACATGTTTTATTTACCCCATAAACGGATTCACATTGATGACAAATTAGTCTGTTTTTTGACTTATGAAAGACTAAATTTGATTCGCATGATGAACATTTTGCAACCCAGCCACAATTATCACATTCATATAATGGAGCAAAACCTCTTCTATTTAGAAAAATTAATACTTGCTCTCCTTTATTGATTGCTGCTTCAATGATACTCATAGTTTGAATAGCAATTCCTCCAAGTAGAGGAGAGTCACTAATATCCAAAGGAATTAATTTTGGTGGCTTTTTGCCATCTACTCTTCTCAATAAATCAAACTTTTTGAACTTTTTCTCTTTTACAAGCTTAAGGGTTTGCAGAGATGGTGTAGCAGAACCTAAAAAAACCGGTATATTTTCTATCTGAGCTCTTTTTATAGCCAAATCTCTTCCTGAAAACTTAAAACCTTCAGCTTGCTTATATGACTGATCATGCTCCTCATCAATAATGATTGCTCCTAAATTTTTTAACGGCATCAAAACTGATGATCTTGTTCCAATAACAATTCTTATTCCGCCAAATTTAGATCGCAGCCAAACCTTTAACCTTTGGTTTGGAGTTTGTCTGGAATGATATACGCCAATATCACCATTAAAACGATCCTTAAATCTTTTTTCTAATTGTGGTATCAGATTAATTTCTGGTACTAGAATCAAAATCGATTTATTTTGAAGAATAAATTTTTCAGCCAGTTGAAGATATATTTCTGTTTTACCAGACCCTGTAACCCCGTATATTAATGAAGGACTAAATTTTTCAACTTTATTAAGTTTAGATAGATTAATGTTTTGTTCTTTTGTTAATTTTAATTTCTTGTCTTCTTCATTTAACTTATATTCAGTATTATCATCAAGGTCGATAATAATTTTATCGTTATGTTTTCTTAAGAGCGTTGGCATGAAAGAGAAGAATACTTCTCCAATTGGATGATGATAGTAATCTGAGGCCCATGTAATTGCTTCAAATATTGATCCGTTAAAACAAGAATGTTCATCGGCTATTGAGATTATTTCTTTTAAGCCTTTTAATGACTTGGGTTTAGCTATTTTCTTTACAACTATTCCAACAATTGACTTGCTTCCAAACGGAACTATTACCCTTTTACCTTTTTTGATTATAGTTCTCATCCTAAATATATTTTATTATGAAAAAAGATATACATCCTGAATACCGCGAAGTTCTATTCCATGATATCAGTGTGGATGAATATTTTTTACTTCGCTCTACTCTGAAAACAGATAAAACAAAGGAATGGGAAGGAAAGGAGTATCCATACTACACCGTTGAGGTTTCTTCCGCCTCACATCCTTTTTATACTGGTAAACAAAAGATTATTGATACCGGTGGAAGAGTTCAAAAGTTCGAAGAAAGATTTGGTAAGAAGAAATAAATTTAGTCTATACCTGAACTGCCAAAACCTTTAGTACCCCTTTCTGATTTTTCGAAATCTTCAACTATTTCAAAATTTGCTTGAACTATTGGCACTATTATCATTTGAGCAATTCGATCGCCGGAATTAATTACAAATTCCCTTTCTGATCTATTCCATGCAGGAACCATTAATTCACCTTGATAATCAGAGTCTATCAATCCAACTAAATTACCAAGCACTATCCCGTGTTTTGAACCAAGGCCTGATCTTGGAACAACCAGAGCTGCTAATTTCTCATCCTCAAGATGCATTGCAAATCCCATTGGAATCATTTCAGTTTTTCCTGGTTTCAGTATTAATTTATCTTTTATGCATGCTCTAAGATCTAAGCCTGCAGAACCTTTAGTCTCGTATTTGGGTATAGGTATTTCATTGCCAATAAGTTTATTCAATATTTTGACTTTAACCTTTTTCAATTTGTTAGTTCCTTTGGTTTAATTAATGATCTTAGTCTACATTGTTGTGAGCTTAATGAAATCCATTCACCATCATGAGAAATTATTGCTAAATTACATGTTGTAAATCTCTCAATTGGTTTATTAGTTAATAATTCTACTAAATAATGAAGCGTAGGATTATGTCCAACTATTAAAATATTTTTTAAGCTTTCATCTAGCTCTTTCAAGCCCTCAATAATATTAGTTGTATCACCAAAATATAGTTTGTCAGTATAGGTTGCTTTATCAATTTCAAAATTAAAGCCATCAGCAGTTAAGTCAAATGTTTCTTTTGCTCTTAAAGCATTTGAACATAAAACCTTATCTATCTTTAAATCCATATCTTTTAAAAATTTAGACATCTTCTTTGCATCACTAATGCCTCTATCTGCAAGAGGTCTTTCAAAATCGCTAAGATTTGAATTGTCCCATGAAGATTTAGCGTGTCTAAGTACATATATTTCTTTCATATTTAATTCATTATAGTATTGATATGTCGGCTTCTGTTCTATAAAATCGCGTTTCTATGAGTAAAAAATGCCAAGTAACAGGAAAGATTCCTCAGACAGGAAATAACGTTTCTCACGCTAATAATAGAACTAAAAGAAAGTTCTTTCCTAATCTACATTCGCACAAATTTTGGGTTGAATCTGAAAATAGATTTGTAAACCTAAAAGTATCTGCCAAAGGTATGCGAATTATCGATAAAAAAGGTATAAGCCAAGTTCTTAAAGAAATAAGAGCCCGCGGCGAAAAAGTCTAATTAGATATCATTTATATCCAACTTCTTGAGCTAATAAAACAGCTTGTTTCTGCAAAGAACCTAATTTACTGACATTAATATTATCTTCATTGAAATCTCCCCATTCCTGAATAGACTCATGCACTTTTGCTCCAATCAATACTGGGTATTCTTTATTTGCTGAAGCATAAAAATTTTGGGCTCTATCAGATGAAAGATACTCTAAAAGAGAAATAGCGTTTTCCTTGTTTTTTGAAGTTTTAACAATCCCGGCTCCAGATATATTTACATGCACTCCTCTGTCATTCTGATTTGCCCAAAATAGATTCAAATTATCGTATTGCGGATCATCCAACAGTCTTGCTAAATAATATGTATTCACAATAGTCATCCCACATTGTCCACTTGATACAGCTTTCAAAGCATTTGTATCGTTTGAAAAAACTTCAGTTGCTAAGTTTGAAATCCAACCAGATACAACTTCTTTTGCTTGATCGAAACCATATTCATCAATCATGCTTGCTATAAGAGATCTGTTGTAGACTTTTTTTGACGTTCTTAAACATAGTTTTCCCTTCCACTTAGGGTCAGCTAAATCTTCATATGTAGAAAAATCATCTGATGCAAATTGATCACTTGAGAATACTATTGTTCTTGCTCTTTTTGAAAGGCCAAACCATTTATTTTCAGGATCTTTAAGATATGAAGGTACATTTCTTTCTAATATTTCTGAGTCAACTTTGGAGAAAATATCTCTTTCGGCTGCTTGCCATAAGACTCCTGCATCAACTGTCATAAAAATATCTGCCATTGAATCATTGCCTTCAATATCAATTCTTTCCATAAGCTCTTGAGCATTTCCTGATAATAAATTCACTTTGATGCCTGTATCATCATAGAAGTCCTCAATGATTGGTTCTAATAGTTGTGGTTGTCTAGATGTGTAAATTGTAAGTTCTTCTATTTCATTTTCATTTGCGCATGAAATTAGTAAAAGCACAGAAAGTAATATCGAAATTTTCTTCATTTTATACCTCATTTGATTTGAGTTACTTTTAGGTGTGCTAAATAAATTATAGCTTATTCTTTCCAGCAGCATGATTAATAAAAAACTTTTTTAAGAACTGTGTTTTATTTACTCCAGACAGTCCAAAATTTCTAAGTAGCTTTATATACAAATTTTTTGAACCAAAAAGATTTACAAAAAAATCCATAGATTTCAGCATAAGTAGATTCATATTTTTTCTTCTAATTTCATATCTTTTAAGCGTTAAAGCTTGATCAATATGCATAGATTTTTCATATGAACTTATTATTTCTTCACATAAAGCGTCTGCATCTGCAAATCCTAAATTTATACCTTGCCCTGCTAATGGGTGTATGGAATGAGCTGCATCACCAACAAGAACAACATGCCCTGAAATATAGTTTTCAAAATGATGACTAAAAAGCTTAAAGGTTAATGTTGATGAATTAATATCAATTTTTGTTGAGAGCTTTTGTTCAAAATAAGAAATGTTGTTTTTAACATAATCTTTAATTTCAATATCACGAAGATTTTCATTATCCACAGACCAAACAATAGTATGTGTGGATTTATTATTATTTTCAGGCAAAGGCATAATTGCAAAAATTCCTTTATCTGAGAATATTTGATGAGCCAAATATTCATCTTTAATTTCACAACTTGCTGTAAATGTTATCGCTGTTTGATTATAGCTAGATTTTTTCTCATTTAATTTTGCTATCTTGGCTACATTTGAATTTCTTCCATCACAGCCTGCAATAAACTTTGTTTTAATTTTTTCTTGATTTGATAGTTTTAATTCTGAACAATTGTTTTCATTATCTTGAAAGATCTCCTCGATTTGATTTTCAAAAAAAACTTGGTGGTCTCCGTGGTCTTGCAGCTTTTCTTGAAGGTCATTAAAAAAAACTACATAAGATAGATTTTCTTCATTTATTTCTTTTGAAGAGAAATGAATACTTCCAGATCCATCACCATCAAATACACTTATTTCTTTTATTGGAGCGAAAGGAACTTTTATGCCTAAATCATCTAAAAGTTTTTTCGAAAATGAATTAAGAGTTAATGTTCTTATGTTTTCATTAATAACATTTTGACTTTTTGACCTCTCAATTATTAACGATTCTATGTTATTTTTACTGAGTCTAGATGAAATATAGTTTCCGATTATTCCGCCACCAGATATTGTAACTACCGGATTCACAGTATTAAGACATTAATGATTCAATCTCAGCAGGATCAGATGGAACTTTCTTGGTTAGGTTTTCATTTCCATCTTTTGTTACCAAAATATCATCTTCTATTCTTATTCCAATACCTTTCCATTTGTCATCTACATCCATTGAACGACTAATATAAATGCCAGGTTCGATAGTAGTTATCATGCCTGGTTTAAACTTCATAAAGTCATCTCCTTCCATATAATCTCCAGCATCATGGACATCAAGGCCTAGCCAGTGACCTATTTTATGCATATAGAAGTCCTTAAAAGCCCCTTTTTTATGCAGGTCTTCAGGATCACCATGCAATAAACCAAGCTCTACTAAACCGTTTGTAATTATTTTTTCAGAAATTTCTTGAGGCTCCATAATATTGTTGCCTTCTTTCACCTTATCAATTGCAGCATTCATTGCATCAAGAACTATTTTATATATCTCAAGTTGTTCCTTTGAAAATTTTCCGCTAATTGGGTAAGTTCTTGTAATATCAGAAGCATACATCTCATATTCACAACCAGCATCAACCAAAAGAAGTTCATTTTTATTAAGTTTCTTATTATTCTCTATATAATGAAGAACGCAGGCATTTTCACCACCGGCAACGATTGGGGTATAGGCTGGGAATCTTCCACCTCTTTTTGAAAATTCGTAAACATACAAGCTTTCAATGCTTTGTTCAGACTCTGCATTTTTTACATTTTTCATTGCCTCGATATGAGCTTCTGCTGAAATATCACAGGCTTTCTTAATAAGACTGATTTCGTGATCATCTTTTATTAATCGAGCATTCCCTATCGTGGACGACGCATCCAAAATATTAATAGATTTACTGTGTCTATCTTTAGAGCTTGCTTCAGTAGTCCAATCTATTACTTTTTGATCAAAGCCATTTTTTTTGCCAATAGGATATAAAACTTGATCACATCCAAAAAGAATTTCAGGCATCATATTATCTATTTCAGAATTATCGTATGCCTTATCAAATAAAAATTCTTTTACAGCTCCTATTGGTCCTGACCTGTGACCATCCCAAATTTCTTTTAATTTATCTTTAGGAGGTACAAAAATTACAGAATTTATTCCATCATCGTTATTAATTATGGCCATCAAAGAATCAGGCTCACAAAATCCGGATAAATAATAAAAATTACTATCCTGTCTGAACGCATATGCTGAATCAGCATTTCTATACTGAGTATTGGCACCGGGAATCAATAAAACCGAATTCTTAGGTAGTTTTTCTGATAGATTGATTCTTCTGCTTTTGTAAATTGCATTATCCATGTGTGTATTTTACTTATTTAAAGTAACTTTCCAATTCATTAAAGTAGAATTAAACTATAAAAATGCCTAAAAACAATGAGTTAAGTTCAAAAGATTTAGAAAAGAGGATTGATCTTTTAATTAAAAGGTTTGAAGAGCAAAAAGGAATTATTGATTCATACGTAAAAAGAGAAAGGGAATGGAAAAAAGATAAAGTTCTTCACAGAAAAGAAATATCTCGTTTGGAAAGAGATTTAAAGAAGGCCACTAATGAGTAAAGTTGAAACCGTAGCTCTAAGAATATTTGGAAGAGATTTAACCATCGCATGTCCACCTAAAGAAAAAGATAATTTAATAAAAGCGGCCGCCTTATTAAATGAGGAGTTAGATAATATAAGTGACAAAAATAATGCTCTGATAATTGCAGGATTAACTCTTTCTAATAAGCTCCTAAATGATGATTCTAAATCTACTAAAAAAGAAAGTGTTGATTACTCTAAACTTATTAAAAAAATAGAGAAAGTACTTCAAAAATAATCTTTAACTTAAATCCCATCTAAACTATACTCTTATAACATTCTGGTTCATTAGCCAATGTGTTAATAAATTTGAACCGATACTATTAAATAGGTGATTTTCCACTGTCATTGTTGAGCATTACCATTAAGGGAAGCCTGATTTGACAAGATGTTCACCACCTGAACTTTCGGTTCAGGTATAGCACATAGCGGTGATCTGGTTTGCTAGCCTCTGCAATTATTATGGTGAAAAATAAAATTAGAAAATCACTACTTAAGCAGGGGCAACTTTTTTGTCAGAATGATATCGAAGAGTTAAATTCTCAGATTCAAAAAAATGTATTAAAAGAAATAGATATCAAATCTTCTAAAAATACCCTTCTCTATTTTCAATATAAAAATGAAATACCTACAAATCTAATAATCGATGAGTTATTAAAATACTCCAATAATATATATATGCCTCGAATAGTTTCTGAAAATGAATTGAAGTTCAATTTATTCAAAGAGGGTGAGACCTTAAAAAAAAATAAATATGGTATAGATGAACTAATGAATGAAGACTATATTAATCCTAAAGTTCTTAACACTATGTTCATACCTTTTGTTGGAATAGATAAGAATGGGCATAGGCTAGGATATGGTGGTGGTTTTTTTGATAAAACACTTGAACAATTAAAGTCTCAAAAAGGCAGGCCACTTTTTGTTGGACTGGGATATGACTATCAAATCTTAGAAGAACGTTTTGGCGAGAGTCATGATATTAAATATGATCTAGTTATTACAGAATCGCGTGTACTTTCATATGACTGAGCTATAAAATGTCCGCCGAAACATGAGAACAATCGCTAAATATATTCTAATTTTCTGGATTCCACTTATATCTGGTAAGACAATTATTCTTGATGGGAATTTAGATGAACCAGAGTGGGAAAGTGCATTCGTAATAGATGAGTATTATGAGGTTGTCCCTTTTACTCTTAATCCAGCAAAAGTAAAAACAACTGCAAAGATATTTTCAAATGAAGAAGGAATATATGTCGGCTTTATTAATTATCAAAAAAATTCTTCAATGATTTCAAATAAATCTTTACGAGATGAATGGAATGCGAATGCTGAACAAAACGGTGTTGGTATTGATTTTGACAGTGATGGAGCAAAAGCTTATATGTTCATTGTTACCCTAGCAAATATTCAAAGAGATGGCATTAGACCTTTGGGTGGTTTTCCCGAATTTGATTGGGATGGGGATTGGGAAGCACAAACAAAAAAACATGATGGTTTCTGGGTCTCAGAATTTTTAATACCTTGGAATGTTGTTCTGATGAAGCCTGAGACAAATAATAAAAGAAAAATTAATGTTACAACTTATAGGTATCTAGCAAAAGAAAAGTTATGGCTAAATGATACAAAGACAAGTGGGTTTAGAACAAATTTTCTTTCAAATCTAAGAACAATAGAGGTAAACAATTTTTCTAAAAGAAAGATTAATTTTTTTCCATTTATTGCAAAAACTCATAACTCAGTCACAAGCTTTAATGAAGATAAGATTGGAGCAGAAATATTTTTAAATACTGGCACAGGGAAACAAATTAATCTTACAATCAATCCAGACTTTGGTCAGGCAGAGAGTGACGAAGTTATTGTTAATTTTTCTGCACAAGAAACTTTCTATTCTGAAAAACGCGCTTTTTTTAATGAAAATCAATCTTTGTTTGATTTAAATCATTACGATAGATATAGAATTATTAATACTAGAAGAATTGGTGCAAGAAGTAGCTATTTGTGTTCATCATCATTAAATGAAGATGACTGCGTTGATTCAAGAAAAAATTACACCGATATTGACTACGCTCTTAGATATACTCAAAAAAATAATAATACAGATTTTGGAGTTTTTGTTGCTAAAGAGTCGGATGAAAGATATACAAAAGGAAAAGATTTTTACGCTATAAGATCAAAAAAGAAAATAGATAACAGAACAATTGGTTACTTTTTAACACATGTTGAAAATAATTTTCTAAATGAAAGTGCTACAGTTAATGTAATAGATTTTGCGAATGTAAAATCTAACAAGCTAACTACTTATAACGATTTAATTACATCTGAAAGAGAGGGTGAGTCTGGATTTGGCTTTAGATCACAATTTAATTATAAGCCAACACAGTTATCGAGTAGATCAGGTAGTCTACTCTATTTTGATGATAGTCTAATGTTAAACGATTTTGGTTATCTCAGAAAAAATGATTGGTTTCACATAGGTCTAGGATCTAATATCACATTAATCGACTTTAAAAAGCGTAAAGAAATTAAGGAGCTTGAACTAGGAATAGATTTTAATTACGACTCAGACACTTCAGGAAATTCAAATCCATTTACTATTGGGCAAAAGAATGAATTTACTTTCCTAAATGCCTCAAAATTTCAGTTTACATGGGATTTAAAAACTTCTGGAAAAGATACAACTATTACAAGAAAGAATATTGATTTTCCTTATGTAAAAAATACTGGAAGTTTCAGCTTTAACTTAGATTATGAATCACCGAGTTTTGGAATCTGGGAGTATGATTGGAGGATCGGATATGAGGATGCCGATAAATATGAGTCATTTGATTCCAATGGATATAAAAGAAGGTTTGCAAAGATAGGTGGATCTTTTTATCCAGTGGATGATTTTAAAGTAGGATTTTCAACGAGAATAAGAAACGAGAAAGAGTGGTTAAATTGGATAGAAAACAATGATCTTGCTGTTTATGATTTATCTCAGAAAATTATTTCTATTAATATGAATTGGTATAGGGGTTCAAAGCATGAGATAAGACTAAAGAGTCAATTTGTAGCGTTACAAGCAAAAAATCCAAGAAGTTTAATTGTTGATCAGAATGGTTACCTTAAAAATAATAATAAAGAAGTAAGTCCATTTTCTGAAGGAATTACATCATTCCAAGTAAGATACAAGTATGAGATTGCTCCTCTATCCTACATATATCTGGTATATACAAAAGGAGGAAGTGTCTTTGAAGATAATATAACTAGAGAGACTTCTAAAATCTTTAAAGATCCTTGGAAAGATCCAGACAATGAAATATTTTCTATTAAATTTAGGCTTAAATATTAAACTTACTTCAAGAAATCTAAATAAGCCTTATTATTGCTCTCTTCTTTAAAGGCTGTTCCACATTTATGTAAATGTTTTAAAAGTGCAGACTTATTTTTGTGTGTATCTTCAATTCCTATTAGGATATTTCCATACGCAGACCCAATATTTCTATAGTGGAATAGTGAAATATTCCATTGATTTCCAAAACTTTCTAAGAACTCTAATAATGCTCCTGGCTTTTCTGGAAATTCTCCATTAAAAATTCTTTCATTTTTTTCAGATATATTTGATTGGCCTCCTCTGCCACCAACCATATGTCTTAAATGATCATTTGAAATTTCATTAGAGGTGTAATCACTAAATTTATATTTAAGTTTTTTTAGTTTTGCCTTCAACTTCTCAAAGCTATTTTCAGATTGAGTTCTTATTCCTACTAATACATATGCATCTTTATTATCTGACTTTCTATAATTAAATTCGGTGACTGGTAATTTGCCAATAGCCTTTGCAAGCTTTAAAAAACTTCCAGGTTCTTCTGGAATTTTAATGCTGAGAATTTTTTCGCGGTTTTCTCCAATTTCAGATCTTTCAACAATAAATCCAAGTTTTTGTTTTTAGATAAACTCTTTTATTTTGAATTAATGCTTCTGTAAGACAGGCCGAATCATTTACTTCAACACCAATTATTTTAATTTTCTTTTTATTTTGTCTTATCCAAGCTGATATGCCAGCCAAAAGACCTCCTCCGCCAACTGGGACGAAGACAGCATCGTAGTCAATTTCATCCTCAAGTATTTCCCGTCCTACTGTTCCTTGCCCTGCTATGGTAAATGGATCATCAAAAGGATGTACAAAAGTATACTTATGTTTTTTATTAATCTTATCTGCATGAGTGAGAGCATCTCCTAAATTTTCGCCATGCAAAATTATTTTTGCTCCAAGCCTTTTTACTGCATTTAATTTGTTTTCTGGTGCGGTTACCGGCATCACAATAGTACATTTTATTTTTAACTTCCTGCAAGCTAAGGCTACACCTTGGGCATGATTTCCTGCTGATGCTGCTATTATTCCACGAGATTTTTTATCTTCAGATAAATTAACAATTTTATTAAAGGCTCCTCTATTCTTAAAAGAAAAAATAGGCTGAAGATCTTCTCGTTTTAAATAAATTTCATTCCCCTCTTTCAAAGAAAGATTTGCGGCATAGGTAGTAGGTGAATTTATTGAAACATCATATACAGATGCTTCATTAATCATTTTAAGATACTTTTTAGAGTTCCTATAATTACCTGTTTTTTTTATTTTAAGTCTCAATTTAAATCACGTATTAAAATTTTCTTGTATTATAACTGTATGAGCGCTGCAAAGATAAGTGTTGCAAAAAAAGCAATTGATTATATTGAAAAAAAACTATCAATAGAGACTGTTCTGGGCATTGGTACTGGTTCAACAGTGAATTACTTTATTAAAGAATTAGATGCATATAAAAATCTTTTTCGAGGAGCAGTATCAAGTTCGGAAGCATCTTCACAACTTCTAAGAGAAAAGAATATTGAGGTCTTTAGTTTAAATGATGTTAATCAAATAGATTTTTACATTGATGGAGCAGACGAGGTGTCACCAAATAACTGTCTAATCAAAGGTGGCGGTGGTGCGCACACAAGAGAAAAGATAGTAGCAGCAGCGGCACAAGAATTTATATGCATTGTTGATAAAACAAAGATGGTTGATAAACTTGGGGCCTTCCCTCTTCCAGTCGAAGTAATTCCAGAAGCAAGAAGTTCTGTTGCAAGAAAAATTGTAGCTTTGGGTGGTAAACCAATTTATAGAGAAAATTTTATTACTGATCAAGGAAATCATATTATTGACGTAGAAGAAATAGATATCAGTGAACCTGAAGCCTTAGAGGTTTTATTAAATAATATTCCGGGTGTCGTTGATAACGGAATCTTTGCTTTTAATAAACCTGAGGTTGTGTTGGTATCTGACTAGAGACTATAAAAGTTTTTCTATTTGAGATAGTAATTCTGGCGAATCAGGTTTTACCCTTGATCCAAATGTGGATACGACTTTACCGTCTCTAGAAATTAAATACTTATTGAAATTCCATGAAGGTGAGACACCACTCTGGGCTATCAATTTTTTGTATAAAGGATTAGCTTTGCTACCTCTTACTTTTGAAGTTGCAAACATTGGGAAATCTACCCCATATTCAGTGGAGCAAAACTCAGCAACATCTGCTTCATCTGAATACTCTTGCATGAAGTCTCTCGATGGAACTCCGAGAACAACAAATCCTTCGTTTTTGTAATCTTCATAAAGTTTTTGAAGAGAAGAATATTGATAGGTGTATCCGCATCTACTCGCAACATTTACAACTAAAACAACTTGATCTGTATATTCACATAAGTTGACACTTTCACTTGAATCCAAAACTCTCATTTCGGTATCAAGCAAATCTGAACATGCTTCAGAATAGAAAGAAAATAATAAAATAAAAAGAGGTGCAATCTTTTTCATGTGTGTATTCTAACCTAAGTAATAGGAGTTATTGCAGAAAGAGAGGAAATGAAAATAGTTACTAAAAAAATGATTTCTATGTTATCCCTAATTTTATTCATAAATTTACAACCTTTTAAAGAGATGGAGGGACTGAGCCCTCCATGATTCCAGAGTGTCAGCAAAATATAATAGGGGAGAGGAGTGCTGACATACATTATTATATGTATTTATAATCAATTATCAATAGTATTTATAAAATAAATCATGTTTTTTTTATGTATAATGCTTTTTTAACTATTTTTGGAGAAATATCTTGAAAGGTACAGTTTTATATGAAGTAAAGGACAATGTTGCCCTACTCACAGTTGATAACCCGCCAGTAAATCCCCTAAGCGATGGAGTCAGGACTGGTTTATACGAATCATTAACAAAAGCAGAAGAAGATGATTCAGTTCTAGGAGTTGTTTTAACAGGAAATGGTAGAGCCTTTATTGCTGGAGCTGATATATCAGAATTTGGTGGAAATGTAGAAGGCGTTAGCTTAAATGAGGTATTTCAAAAACTGGAGCATTGCAGTAAACCCGTTGTAGCTGCGATAAATGGTATAGCTTTAGGAGGCGGACTAGAAACAGCATTATGCTGTAACTACAGGATTGCAGATAAAAACGCGTTTGTTGGCCTTCCAGAGGTTAATTTAGGCTTATTGCCAGGTGGAGGCGGCACTCAAAGGCTTCCGAGGCTTGCAGGACCATCTGAAGCACTAAAGATGATGCTTACTGGAGCACATGTTCCTGCTAAAAAGGCTTTAGATATGGGAATAGTTGATGGTATATCTGAAGATGTAGTTAATGAATCTATAGAATTCATCAAAAATAAAGCTGACAGTAATGAAGAACATCCAAAAGTTAGAGATTTAAACTCAAAAATGATAGAGGCTCGTGGCGATGATAAAGTTCTTCTTGAGGCTCAGACCATGGCATCTAAGGGAAGAAAGGGTCAATTTGCTCCTGGGCAAATCATAAAATGTGTAGAAGCAGCAATTAATATTGATGATTTTGACGAAGGACTAAAAAAAGAGGGTGAATATTTTCTTGAATGTTTAATGCATCCTCAAAGAGAAGCAATGATCCATATTTTCTTTGGTGAAAGAGCAGCTTCAAAGATTTCTGACGTTCCTAAAGAAACTAAAGTTATGGATATCAAAAAAGCAGGCATTATTGGTTCTGGAACTATGGGGGGTGGAATAGCAATGTGTTTTGCTAATGCAGGCATTCCCGTTCATATTATCGATCAGGATGAGGAAAACCTTAAAAGAGGAGTTTCAGTAATAGAAAAAAATTATGACTTTATGGTTAATAAAGGGCGTCTATCTCCTGAACAAAAAGATGCTGTATTTGGACTAGTATCGTCTAGTTTAGATTATAAAGATGTCTCTGACTGCGATATTGTCATTGAAGCAGTATATGAAAATCTTGAATTAAAACATGAAATTTTTAAGTCATTAGATACTCATGTTAAGGAGGGCGCTATTCTAGCCAGTAATACATCAGGTTTAGATATAGAGGGTACTCACTTTTTTAGTCCTGCAAATATAATGAGACTGTTAGAAGTTGGACGAGGTGAACAAACTTCAGATGAAACATTGGCAACTATTATGGCAGTAGGCAAGAGACTTAAAAAGGCAGCTGTTGTTTCATTAAATGCTCCTGGTTTTATTGGTAATAGAATGTTATTTGGCTATACAGCTCAAGCAAACATGTTATTACTTGAAGGTGCATTGCCACATCAAATTGATCAAGCATTAGAATCCTTTGGTCTAAATATGGGTCCATTTAGAATGATGGATCTCGTTGGATTAGATCTTGGTTGGAGAGCAAGAAAATTAAGTGGTAAAGAATCCCCTCTTCATGCAAAAATCGGCGATGAATTATGTGAACAAGATAGATATGGTCAAAAAAGTGGTGCTGGTTATTATAATTACTCAGAAGGTTCTAGAGCACCAAATCCAGCTCCTGAAAATGAAGCAGTATATGAAAAGATCTCATCAGAAAATGGATTTACCAGAAGAGACATTTCTGATGAAGAAATTGTAGAAAGATGTATATTAGCTCTTATTAATGAAGGTGCAGATATTTTATCTGAAGGTGTCGCACAAAGAGCGGCTGATATTGATGTAGTTTATATAAATGGATATGGATTTCCAATATGGAGAGGCGGTCCGATGCATCATGCAAATGCAATGGGACTTGATAAAGTAATTGAGAAGCTTGAAAAATATAGAGAAATTACAAGTAATGATGTCTACAAACCAAGTGAAATGCTTGTAAATCTGGCAAAAGATGGTGGAAAACTTGGAGAGGCACCTCAAAAAGGCGATAGGAAGGAAAAATTAGGTTTTGAAATGTCGTCAGTTGCAAACAATTTTTAGATTTAATAAATTAGAAAGCTAGATGATTTAGGCTCTAATTTGGACTTTTGTCCCTTCTGATACCATATCGAATAGCTCTATCACATCATTGTTGAACATTCTTATACATCCGTGTGAGGCTTTTTGACCAATTAAGCCCTCTTCGTGGGTACCATGTATATAGATATATCTACTATAAGAATCTACTCCAACTCCTCTATTTATACCGTTTTCAAGCCCATCTAGCCATAATATCCTGGATGTTACAAAGTCATCCTCTGTATCATTAGGATTGATTTGAATTTCTGCTCTTTTGTTTGTGTTTTCTCTTGCAGTAAATATTGTATTAATGGGCGCTTTATCTCCAATTTTTTCTTTAATTTCATGCAATCCCAGTGGAGTTTTAAAGGAATTTTCAATTTGCCCTTCCCCATATTTTGATGTTGAAACTGGAAAACTCTGAACCAAATTATCATTATTATACAAATAGAGCCTTTGCTCAGAAATATCAACAATAATTTCGTTATTTTGACTATAAGATTTAGTAAAGAAAAATGTCATAACAACCGAACAAATCAAGATCTTAGTGCTTTTTTCCATATAATCTTTAAAAAAGGAATTAAAACTATTATAAACGATAAAATTATAAAAAATAAATGTCCATTTCTTGAATAAAAAGTACTGTTTTTAATTAATTTTACGTTACCCTCAAGAATGCCTGACTTTCCTTTATCTAATAAAGTAACAATTGTTCCTTTATTAGAAATAATTGCTGATATACCGTCATTTGTTGCTCTTATTGTATATCTATTGTTCTCAATAGATCTCACTCTAGCAATACTTAAATGATGATATGGTCCAATAGAATTTCCAAACCAAGTGTCATTTGAGACATTAATCATTAATAAAGAACTTTTATTCATCTTTCTTACTGTATTTGGAAAGGCAATATCAAAGCAAATTGGACTAGAAATGGGAATATTATCAAGAATCCTTATATTTTCTTGTAACTGGCTCCCATGAGAAACATTGGACATTGGTAAATCAAAAAAATTTATTATTCCTCTAAGACCTTCAATAAAAGGAATATACTCACCAAATGGTACTAGATGTATTTTTTTATATGCTTCATTATATCTAGGACTATAAATTGCGTTATATAATTTTGCATCCTCATATTTCCATGCGCCTAAAATAATTTTTTCAGAAATTTCTGTATTTTTTAGAAAATTTATAAATCTAATACTATTCTGAGAGTACGGCAGCTCAGCTTCAGGTAATAC
>LULO01000582.1_pt1 | contig 19856 bp, 20 predicted proteins | sample 728121 | NCBI WGS metagenome assembly LULO01 (sample SAMN03860287, study PRJNA289734) | marine metagenome | biome: seawater column; feature: ocean; material: water; isolation source: Red Sea water column Station 149 - depth 50m | place: Saudi Arabia: Red Sea | collected 2011-10-15 | depth 50 m | reverse complement strand
AAATATCAGACCTGCCCATCCTATTGTTGATCTACTTAACCCCTCTTCTTTTAGCCATAAAGATAAACTGCTTCCTATCAAAACCCATGGAAAACCACTGATTGCACCAAGGAGTAATATTCTTAACATTCGAATATCAAAATAATATTTAAATAAATTTGAAATTTTTTCCTCTTTTTTAATCATCAGTATTTTCTCCAAAAGGAGGGAATAAATAATACAAGCACCGCAAATAGTTCCAACCTTCCTAGTATCATTCCTATACTCAAAATCCATTTTGAAAAATTAGACAAGTAAGAAAAATTTCCATTTGGACCTATTACATCGCCTAACCCAGGTCCAACATTTGATATAGATGTAGCAGCAGCAGATATAGCTGTAATGAAATCTAAACCATCTACAGATAGCAAAGCAGTAATAACAAAGAAAATTAATATATATAAGAATATGAAAGAAATAATTGATGCCATAAATTTTTCATCAACATTATTTTTATCGTATTTAATATTAAATATTCCTCTTGGATAAATAATTCTCTTTAATTGATTTGATATAAACTGATAAAGTATTTGAACTCTAAATATTTTAATACCGCAAGCAGTAGATCCAGCGCAACCACCTATAAACATTAATATTAAGAAATAAATGAGTGGAAACTGACCCCATTTACTAAAATCATTTGTTACATATCCAGTTCCAGTTAAAATTGAAACAACATTGAAAGATACTTCTCTGAAGTTTATTTCAAATATGCTCTGATTTTTCACAGATAGGTAAAGAAAAATTATAAAAATAGAAAAAATTAAGATTTTTATGAAAGTTTTTATTTGGGTATCGCTAATAAATATTTTTTTATCACCTCCCAAATATTTAATATAAGCAATAAATGGTACACTTCCGAGAATTATAAAGATAATAGCTGTTAGTTCAATAAATCCACTGTCAAAATAACCGATAGATTCGTTGTAATTGGAAAATCCTCCAGTTGCTATCGTTGTCATTGAATGGACAATGCTATCAAAAAAACTCATTCCAAAAATTTTATAAAAGAAAGCGCAGACTAAAGTTAATGATGAGTATATAGCAATTAATCTGATAGAAATTTCTTTAGACTTAGGTAATATTTTTTCTGGTGTATGGGTATTTGATATAACAAATAATTGCATACCTCCAATATTCATTATTGGCATTAAAGTAATTGCCATTACAATAATTCCAATTCCTCCCAACCATTGAAGCATTGCTCTCCATAATAAGATTGCTTTTGGTGTTTCATTGAGATTTGTCAGTATAGTTGAGCCAGTAGTTGTGATTCCTGACATACTTTCAAAAAATGCATTTGTGAATGAAAGACTTAAATCTGAGAAAACAAATGGTAAAGAGCCAAATATTGCAATACTTAACCATGATAGTGCCGTTAAAAGAAATGCTTGAGGTAAAGTTAATTTTTTTTCGTAATCTAAGTTAGATAAAAAAAATAGAACTCCAAAAATTATCGAAACTAAGCCAGATCCAATAAAACCAGAGTCTACTTGATTATAATAAAACTGCGCCATAATAGGCACAATCATAGATAATCCTAAAATAATTTGTAAAACACCGAGTATAAAAAAAACGGTTTTATAATTGGACATTTTGATTGGACATTATTTTATGGTAAATAAATTTCAACTCTATAAGAGTTATTAAATACGTTATTTTTGAGTATTTTGCATTTATATGATTGATAAAATAAATATTGATAAAACAAATGCATGGCCATTTGTAGAAGCAAAAAAAATCATAAGAGAGAGAAAGAAAAATATAGAGAGTAAGGGAAAAATAACTCTGCAAACGGGTTATGGCCCAAGCGGTTTACCTCATATTGGAACATTCGGTGAAGTTGCAAGAACATCAATGATAGTCAATGCCCTTAATCATTTAACTGACCTTCCTAAAGAGATAATTACTTTTTCAGATGACATGGATGGTTTGAGAAAAGTCCCAGAGAATGTACCAAACCAAGAAATTTTAAATGCTAACCTACATAAACCCTTAACAGTTGTTCCAGATCCTTTCGGTAAATTTAATAGTTTTGGAGAACATAATAATGAAATGTTAAAAGATTTTTTAAATAAGTTTGGGTTTAAATATTCTTTTAAAAGTTCAACTGAGCTTTATAAATCTGGAAAGTTTAATGAAACTCTCAAATTAATATTAAGTAATTATAAAGGCATAATGAATATTATTTTACCAACCTTAGGTAAAGAGAGGCAGCAAACTTATTCACCCTTTTTGCCTATTTGCCCAACATCAGGCGCTGTCTTAGAAATACCGATCAAGGAAATCGACGAGAACAATTCCAAAGTTTTGTTTGATAACAATGGAACAGATATGTATGGAAAAGATCTCATTGAGAGTGCAATCTTATCAACAAAAATTATAAGATTACTTGGTAAACCTAATCCCTCAGGTTTTGCATATGAATTATTTCTAGATGAAAAAGGAGAGAAAATCTCAAAATCAAAAGGAAATGGAGTAACTATAGACCAATGGCTAGAGTATGCTTCTCCTCAAAGTTTATCACTTTATATGTATCAAAACCCTAAAAGAGCAAAAAAACTTTATAGAGAAGTTGTTCCTAAAGCTATGGATGAATATCTAGAGTTTATAGAAAAAGGTAAAAATCAAAGTGATCTTGAAAAATTAATGAATCCAGTTTGGCATGTTCATAATGGAACAATTCCAAATGAAAAAATTATAATGTCATTTTCTATGTTGCTAAATTTGGTTGAGACAAGCAATGCAGATAACAAAAAACTACTTTGGAAATTCGTGAAAAAATACAAACAAGATATCAAAGAGGATGAACATCCAATTTTTGATAACTTAATCAATTATGCAATTAAATATTTTAATGATGTTATAAAAACTAAAAAAGTTTACAAAACACCAAATGAAAATGAAAAAGGTGCGTTAAATGCATTAATAAAATCACTTGATAATTGTAATGATGATATGGCTCCTGAAGAACTTCAGACAAATATATTTACAGTTGGAAAAGAAAATGGTTACAAAGAAAACCTAAGAGATTGGTTTAAACTTATTTATGAAGTTGTTTTCGGTGATGAGAATGGACCTAGAATGGGTTTCTTTATTAGTTTTTTTGGAGTGCAAGAAACTAAACAACTTATCAAAAATAAATTAAATAATGTTTAATAAAATAAGACCTTTAATTTTCAAATTTAGTCCTGAAGTAGCACATTCTTTAGCAATTAAAACTCTTAAGCTAAACGCTTTGCCAAAAAAGAAAATTAAAAATAAAACTGTTTTAGAGACATCAATATTTAACAAAATTCTTGAAAACCCAATAGGAGTTGCAGCAGGTTTTGATAAAAATGCGGAGGTATATAATCCACTATTTAACTTGGGTTTTGGTTTTGTTGAGGTTGGTACTATTACACCTGAACCACAGTATGGAAATCCAAAACCGAGAGTATTTAGACTGGAGGAGGATGGGGCTCTAATCAATAGACTAGGATTTAATAATTCAGGTTCAGAGGAAATTTATAAAAGAATTGAAAGTAATAAACCATACGGTTTGTTGGGAGTTAATATAGGCCCAAATAAAACAAGTGATAATAGAATTCAGGATTATGTAAAATGTTTTAGAAAATTTAATACAGAAAATTTAAGAAATTTTCATAATCAAGAGGAAATGAACAATTTATTATCTGAAATTCAAAAAGAAAAAAAGAAATTACAATCCAATTTACCTATAGCTGTAAAAATTTCACCAGATATAAATTTTGACTCAATTGATGAAATTTGTGAGTCATTGGTTAAACATTCTATAGAAATTTTAATCGTATCGAATACCTCCGAAAAAAATAGGGATAATCTTAAAAATATAAATAAATTAGAAAAGGGCGGGCTTTCAGGAGCCCCAATAGAAAATAAATCGAATGAACTAATTAATTTATTTTTTAAAAACCTAAAAAATAAAATTAAAATTATAGGTGTTGGAGGAGTAAGCACTGGTAAGGGAGCTTACGAAAAAATAATTCGTGGAGCATCTTTAATTCAACTTTATACTGGCATGGTATATAGAGGACCAGATATAGCTAATAAAATAAGTCAGGAATTAATCGAAATACTCACAAAAGATGGCATTAAAAATATTTCAGAGATAGTTGGATCAAAAAATTGATATTGACGGATTAACTCATTAATCTTATACAAGCATAATTTTTATGACAAAAAAATGTGAACTCACAGGAAAAATGCCTCTTAAAGGTCACAACGTTAGCCATGCTAATAACAAGACTAAAAGAAGATTTTTACCTAATTTAAAAAAGGTAAAATTTAAAAGTGAATTGTTAAAAAAGTCTATGAAGCTCACTGTTTCTAATGCAGGTGTGAGATCAGTTGATAAGAAAGGTAGCTTTGATAACTTCTTAAAATCAGCAAAAGCAAGAGATTTATCTCTAAGGCTAAAAAAACTTAAAAAATCATTACTCTCTAAAACTGCTTAATGAACAAGGTATTTTTAATACTCTCATTATTAATGGGAGTTGTAGTATTAGCATCCAATTATTTAGTTCAGTTTCCAATCAATTATTATGGACTTCAGGACATTTTAACATACGGTGCCTTTAGTTATCCGATTGCATTTTTAATTACTGATTTAGCAAATAGATCTTTTGGAAAAATAATTGCTAGAAAAATTGTTTATATTGGATTTGTAATTGGAATTTTCTTTACACTTATATTCTCAACAAATTTTGAAGATTTAATATCAATTAGGATAGCAATAGGATCTGGTACTGCTTTTATGGTTGCTCAATTATTAGATGTGCAAATTTTTGATAAATTAAGACAAAAAAAATGGTTTATAGCACCTTTAGCCTCATCCTTCGTAGGCTCAATAGTAGACACATTCCTATTCTTTTCTATATCTTTTTATGGAACAGGTGTTCCATGGGTAACTCTCTCCCTAGGAGATTTAGCAGTTAAAATTCTAGTTGCTTTAATAATGTTAGTACCTTTTAGGATGATGTTAGGTATTTTAAAGCCAGCTTAATTAGAAATGAAATTTATAAGCTAAAATTTTATAAGCCAACTTTGCAACTAAAAAATTATAAGAATTAAATCCTTTAATTGGAGAAAGTTCATTAATATCTGCACCCACTATGTTAGAATTTTTAGCCGCAATCTTAATAATTTCTAAAGATTCATTCCAGAATAGTCCACCTGGTTCTGGAGTACCAGTAGCTGGCATAATACTACTATCAAAGCCATCTACATCAAAAGTTAGATAAACCGTTTTATTTTTAATCATTTTTTTAAAAGTATTCAAATTCCATTTTTTTTTATCTTTTGCCCAAAAAATATTTATTCTTTTTGAATTCTTTTTTAAGAAGGGTATTTCACCCTCTGATATATTTCTAATACCAAAAGATATTAAGGAAACATTTTTGTAATCTAAGCATCTCCTTATTGCAGAGGCGTGAGAATATTTTTCACCAAGGTAACTTTCTCTTAAGTCTGCATGTGCATCAAAATGTAAAAGACAAATATTCTTGAACTTTTTTGTAAATGGAATTATGCAGCCTGGAGTTATTGAGTGTTCACCTCCAAGGACAAGAGGAAATTTTTTCTTTTTTAAAATATTTTCATTTATTAAAGAAATTTTTTTTAAAGCCTTATTAATATTTTTATCAATTTTAAATGGTTTTAAAGTTTTGATTCCAATTTTCTTATGAGGCTCATAATTTAGCTCTTCATCGTATAACTCAACTTGATGTGAAGCTTTTATAATTTCTTTTGGTCCATTTTTTGTTCCACCACCATAACTAACTGTTTTTTCAAGACCAAAAGGTACAACAACTACTTTCTCTTTAAATTTTGTTTTATTATCAATGCCAAGGAAACCGTCCTTATTTTTCAAAAATTCTAATTCTTTAATCATTTTCTTTAAATTAAATCTCTATTTTTCCTCTTAAAAAAGTAATCGCATCTCCTCCAATTGTAACCCTATCACCATTATAAGTACAATAAAGTTTACCACCCCTTTTTGAGATTTGATGGGCGGTCATTTCTTTTTTTTTTAAGCTTTTAAACCAGTAAGGAATGAGTTCGCAATGGGCCGAACCAGTCACTGGATCTTCTGGAATACCTAACTTAGGTGCAAAAACTCTTGATACGAAATCTACTTCATTTCCTGGTGCTGTTACTATTGTTATTGGATATTCTAAATTGGATAATTTATCAAAGCTTGGAGAAATATTAATTATATCTTCTTCACAATCATAGACAGCAATCGCATCTCTATGTTTATAAAGTTCTTTGGGTTTTTTACCAAGAGCGTTAGAAATATCATCCATATTTTTTTCAATACTAGGATCTCTAGAGGGAAAGTCCATAAAGTATAAATTATCTTTATGTGTCACAGTCAATGTATCTTGAATTTTTGTTTTAAATACTATTTTTTCTAAATTTATATCTAACTCTTTTAAAATTACGTGTGCAGTCGCAAGTGTTGGATGACCAGCTAAGTCTAATTCAGTCAAAGGTGTAAACCAACGTATATCAAATTCATTTTTATTTTTTACAAAAAAAGCTGTTTCAGAGAGATTATTTTCTTGAGCAATTTTTTGCATTAAATTATCACTTATCCATTCTTGTAAAGGACATACTGCTGCCGGATTGCCTCCAAATACTTTAGATGTAAAAGCATCAACTTGATAGATTGGTATAATCATCCTTTAATTATATGATATTAAATTAAAATATTTTTGAGAAATTTTTTCTCTCTCTATTTTTCCACTCACCTTTATGAAAAGCATCACTTGCAATTAACGGCAAAACAGTAGTTGCTTCAGCAAAAACCATTTGTTCTTTTGTTACGTCAACTTTACCCCATGAACTTGCTTCTTTTAAAGTTGAACTGCTGCAAGCACCATCTCTAGAATCTGCAACTGTAATTTGCACAGCATATTTATGCATAGCCACATTTTTACCAAGCAGTTCAGCACATATGACCGTATCTTGAATAAAATTTTTTGGAACACCTCCACCAATCATAAATAAACCAGAACCTTCAGATCTAATTTTTATTTCTGTCAATTCTCTAAACTCTCTTATTGCATCAATAGTTATGTGATTCTTTGGATTTCTTTCTTGATGCATTACTAATCCAAAACCAGCGCTGGAGTCTGTAAAAGCAGGGCAAAAAATTGGTACATTATTGTCGTAAGCCATTTCTATTAAAGACCCTTTTTTTTTAGAATTTGTTTTTAGATATTTTCCTATTTCCTGAATAAATTCTCTTGAAGTATAACTACGAGGCTCTAACGTATCTGCAATTTCTCCAATAATTCTATCACACATTTGAAGTTGATCTTCATCTATGTAGGTATCGTATATTCTATCAATATAATTTTCTCTAAGCTCCGTATCATCCTGAAATTGAGAACCTTGATAATGTTTAAAGCCCAAAGCCTCAAAAAAATCCATGTCAATTATAGAAGCTCCAGTTGCAACTATTGCGTCCACCATATTATATTTAACCAAATCTCTATACACATGCATACATCCTGCTGCAGAGGTAGATCCAGCTAAGGTTAAAAAAATTGTACAATCTTTATCTTTCAGCATTTCATTATAAATATCTGCTGCATTGGCAGTTTCTCTTGATACAAATGACATTTTTGACATCGAGGATATAATTTCTCTTGCATCGAACTTTGTGATGTCAATGTGCTCAACCTCCTTGCTCAAGAGATCTTTTTTTCTATTATGTGATAAGTTTTTATTTTCTGACATTAAGCAACAAGAAACTCTTTCATAGTTTCTTTGTTATACATTGTCATAATTGGATCATCTTCTACTTCAAATATCTGATCAGAATAAAAACCATTAAATTGAGTTCTAAATGTTAAACCATATGCTCCGAGTTGACCTAACTCGATATAATCGTTTTCCTTAATATTGTTTGGCAATATGAAAGGACCTTTCATATAATCCATACTATCACATGTTGGACCATAAAAATCAAAAGAAGTTAACTTTTTTGATATTACTCTTCCATTTTTAATTACTCTTGATGGATAAACAATATTAGGTGTTCCTGCATCAAATAAAGTTCCATACGTTCCATCATTGATATACAATTTTTGTTTTTTTCTTAAGTTTACTCTTACAATTGTAGATCCACTTTCTGCAACAAGCGATCTACCAGGTTCACAAATTATTTCTGGAAGTTTTTGAAGTTTTAAATTTTTTAAACCTTTACTTATTTCGTCAAAATAAGATTGCATTGACTGCGGTACAAGATCTGGATAAATTGTTGGAAATCCACCGCCGACGTTTATTATGTCAGGAACAATCTTTGTTCTTTTAATTATATTTCCTATTTCTGAAATTCCTTTTGCATACGAAATTGGATGCATGCATTGAGAGCCTACATGAAAACTTAAACCAAGTTTGTAAGCATATTGTTTACCAAGCCTTAAAAGACCTGCTGCTTCTGATGTTATAGCTCCAAATTTTTTGGATAAATCAATTTCAGCATGTTCATTTGAAACAGAAACTCTTACAAATAATCTTAAGTCTTTCGCGTGATTTGTGCTTTCAATAATTTTTATTAATTCATCTTTTGTATCTAATGCAAAAGTTTTTATATTGTACTTAAAATATGCTTCCTTTATATCTTCTCTACTTTTTACAGTATGCATGTAAGAACATTCAACTTCAGGATTTAAATTTTTTATTGTTTCGATCTCTTTAATTGATGCAACGTCGTAGTGCTTTATTCCGCTATCCAATAATGTTTGTAAAACTACTGGATGTGGATTTGTTTTAACAGCGTAAAGGATTTTACCAGGAAATTTATTTTGAAAGAATTTAGAAGCTAACCTTATAGAATTTCTTCTTATACAATATACCGGTTCTGTTGGTTTCAGTTGATTTACAAGCTCGTCAACTGACTTAAATTTTTGCATTTAAAGCTCCAAAAAAAAATTTAACAAAAAAAACTCGCATAACTGCTATGCAAGTTTATATAAAACGAGCATTTATGCTGAAAATGAGCCAATGTAAAGTAAAAATATATACTTGAAATAATTTAGAATGTTTCCATATAAGGCCCATGCCTGAAGCTGAAATAGTAAAAAAAATAACAGAATTTGAGGATAAATCTCTATTAATTGTAGACGATGATAACCCATTCAGAGAAAGACTTGCAAGAGCAATGGAGAAGAAAGGTTTCACTGTTTCACAAGCTGAAGGTGTAAAAATTGGTATAGAGTCTGTAAAATCCAAAAAGCCAGCTTTTGCAGTTGTAGATTTAAGATTAAATGATGGAAATGGACTTGAGGTTGTAAAAGAAATTCAAAAAAATAATTCTGAGAGCAGAATAGTAATGCTAACTGGATACGGCAATATTCCAACTGCAGTTGCAGCTATTAAAGAAGGTGCAATTGATTATCTTGCAAAACCAGCTGATGCAGATGACGTTGAAAAGGCATTGCTTGCAGATCCTAACAAAAAAGCAGCTCCACCAGAAAATCCAATGTCAGCAGATAGAGTAAAATGGGAACATATCCACAGAGTTTTTGAGCTTTGTAATAGAAATGTTTCTGAAACTGCAAGAAGATTGAAAATGCAACAATAAACCAAATAGATAAATAATTGAAATTGAAAATAAAATTTTAAAAAAATTAAAAAAATAGTTTTTGTTATATTTCAAATATCCAGCAATAACTGCAGCAAAAATAAATCCAATTAGATAGCCCATTGTTGGACCCATAAAATAAGATAGACCAACTCCCTTCTCAGGAGAATTAGAGAATACAGGCAATCCAGCAATTCCCTCAATTAAATATAAACAAACTGCAGCAGCACCAGCTTTATATCCAAATGTTATTCCTAACAATATTACGACAAAAGTCTGCATTGTCATTGGAACAGGGTAAAAAGGGATTTTAATTTTTGCCGATATAGTTAATAATATTGATCCAGCAAAAGCAATTACGATGTATTTAAGTATTTTGTTACTGTAAATATTTTTAGCTATTTCCATGCTTAATTGATACAATTATAATAACAATAAATCTACACTTTTGTTAACAAGTTATTTTAAAATTATTAACTTATATTAATTTAAGCTAAAATATTAAATGTCAAAAATTAAAAAAGACGATAACTTTTATTTGATTGATGGATCTGGATATATTTTCAGAGCTTATTATGCACTTCCACCGTTAACAAGAAAAAGCGATGGCTTACCTGTCGGAGCCGTTAGTGGATTTTGTAATATGCTTTTTAAACTTCTAGAAGATGCTAAATCAAAAGACAATAAAGATAAGCCCAGTCATTTTGCAGTAATTTTTGACTCGGCAAGAAAAAATTTCAGAAATGAAATTTACTCTGAATATAAAGGAAACAGATCTGATGCTCCTGATGATTTAATTCCACAATTTGATTATATAAGAAAATCAGTACTTGCGTTCAATCTCCCTTCTATTGAATTAATAAATTATGAAGCAGACGATTTGATCGCTACTTATGTAGAGCAAATTTTAGAAAAAGGTGCAAAAGCAACAATAGTTTCCTCTGATAAAGATTTAATGCAGCTTTATAGGAAAAATGTGAGAATTTATGACCCTATGAAGAATAAATTTATAAATGAGGAGGATGTTCAAAATAAATTTGGAGTTGAAGCTGGAAAGGTAATCGATGTTCAAGCTTTAGCTGGAGATAGTACTGATAATGTTCCAGGTGTACCAGGTATTGGGGTTAAAACCGCAGCTGAATTAATCAAAGAGTATGGAAATTTAGAAAACTTACTAAAAAATGCAAATAAAATTAAACAGAATAAGAGAAGAGAAACATTAATTGAAAATAAAGACAAGGCAATAATTAGCAAGAAACTGGTAACATTAAAAAAGGATGTTCCAGTTAAAAATAAAATCGAGGAATTTGAATTAAAGGAAATTGATAAACAAAAACTTTATAATTTCTTAAGAGAAATGGAATTTAATAGACTATTAAGTTCTGCGATTTCAACTTACGGTGAAACTGATTTTTCACAGAGCAAAAATAAAAATACTGATGAAAAAAATAATTCAAAAATTACAAAAGAAAACTATCATTTAATTAAAAATGAGGTGGAGCTACAAAAATGGTTAAAAGATGCAGAGGATAAAGGGGAATTTGCTATTGATACAGAAACTAACTCATTAGATGCTCATCAAGCAAAACTTGTAGGAATTTCTATATCCCATACAATTGGTAAAGGCTGTTATATTCCTACAGGACATAAAAATTTCAAAAATTTAGATGAAACAAAAATTTTAAAAATATTAAAACCTTATTTAGAGGACAAAAGTATTAAAAAGATCGGTCAAAATATAAAGTTTGATTATATTATTTTTAACAAAAGAGGAATAAATATTAATTCTTTAGAAGATACAATGTTGATGTCTTATGTTTTAGATGCAGGAAAAAATAGACACAACATGGATACACTGGCTGAAATTCATTTAGGACATAAAACAATTCAATTTAAAGATTTAGTAGGTACTGGAAAAAAACAAATAAATTTTTCAGAAGTAGATGTGAATATAGCCAAGGATTATGCAGCTGAGGATGCTGATATTACATATCGATTGTACAAAAACTTTTTAAAGTCTTTAAAAGAAGAAAATCTTTTAAATATTTATGAAATTTTTGAAAAACCATTAGTTAAAATTTTAGCTAAAATGGAAATAGAAGGTATTAAATTAGATGAAAAATCACTTAAAAACTTATCTTCGAAATTTGAAAAAAAAATAAAAAGCCTAGAACAGAAAATATTTAAGCTCTCTAAAAAAGAATTTAATATTGGTTCTACCAAGCAGCTTGGTGAAATAATGTATAATGACTTAAAAATTGCCTCATTAAAAAAAACAAAAAAAGGAAGTTTTGCAACTAGTGCTTCTGTTTTAGAAGATTTAGCTTTCAAGGGTTATGATTTTCCAAAATTAGTTCTTGAGTGGAGACAAACTAGCAAACTTAAAAATACTTATTCAGATACTCTTCCTGAACACATAAATAAAAATACAAAAAGAATTCATACATCTTTCCTTTTAGCTGCTACAACAACTGGAAGACTGGCATCAAGTGATCCAAATTTGCAAAATATTCCAATTAAAACTGATGAAGGTAAAGATATAAGAAGAGCGTTTATTGCTGAAAAAAACAAAAAACTTATTTCTGCAGATTACAATCAAATAGAAATGAGAATCTTAGCTGATCTAGCAGATGTGAAAGAGTTAAAAAAAGCATTTAATAATAATGATGATATCCACTCCCTTACAGCAAGCCAAGTATTTGGTACTGAAATTAACAAGGTTGACTCAGATATGAGAAGAAAAGCTAAAGCTATTAATTTTGGGATAATTTATGGAATATCGCAATATGGTCTTGCAAAACAAATTAACGTTTCAAACGTCGAGGCTGAGGAATTTCTTAACTCTTATTTTTTAAAATTCCCTGAGATAAAAGAATATATGTCTGAAACAATAAAGTTTTGTAGAAAAAGTGGATATGTAAACAATATTTTTGGAAGAAAAACACACATTACCGGAATTAATGATAAAAACTTTAACGTAAGAAATTTTCAAGAAAGAGCAGCAATAAATGCGCCAATTCAGGGGTCAGCATCAGAAATAATGAGGATGGCAATGATTAGATTAGATGACGAGATTAGCGATAAAAAAAATAATAATCTAAAAATGCTTTTGCAAATTCATGATGAGTTAATATTTGAAGTAGAGGAAAAAAATATTATTAATAGTTCAAAAATTATAAAAAAAATAATGACAAGTGTAAAAGATAGTAACCTGCACTCATTCTCAATACCTTTATTAGTAGACATAAATTCTGGTGATAATTGGGGACAATTACATTAGAAACATTTAATTGCCCAAATTTAAACATTTTAGTATTTTTATAAGTGAATAATGAAACAAACAATTGCACTAGTCGATGATGATAGAAATATCTTAACTACTTTAAGTATTGCACTTGAGAAAGAAGGATTTCAAATTCAAACATATTTAGATGGAGAAAGTGCTCTAATAGGTTTGTCAAGAACGCCACCTGATCTTGCAGTTATAGACATTAAAATGCCAAGAATGGATGGAGAGGAATTGTTAAAAAAATTAAGAAAAAAAACTTCAATGCCTGTAATTTTTTTAACTTCAAAGGATGAAGAAGTTGATGAATTGCTTGGATTAAAACTTGGGGCCGATGATTTCGTAAAAAAATCTGGTGGATTTTCTACGAAAGTTCTTATTGAGAGAATTAGAGTACAACTTAGAAAAAAAGATAATAAAATTGAAGAAAATAAAAATATCATTTCTCACGGTAAATTAAAATTAGACCCCTCACAATTAGAGTGTGAGTGGGATGGAAAAGAACTACCAGATAAATTAACAACGACAGAATTTTTAATAGTTAAAGAACTGTCAAAAAGACCTGGTATAATCAAAGAAAGATCTCAATTAATGGATGTTGCATATAGAGAAGATACTGACATTGAAGATAGAACAATAGACAGCCATGTAAAAAGAATAAGAAAAAAATTTAAGAGGATAGATCCTGACTTTTCAGCGATTGAAACTAGATACGGAAGTGGATATCGTTGGAATGTTAAATAATGTTGAGTCGTTTTCTTAAAAATTTATCAATACTAAAAAAATTTCTATTTATTAATTTTTTGGTATTTTTGATTATTGGTTTACTCACATTAATTTACCTTAATAGAATTCAACCTACATTAATAAAAACTAAGACAGTAAATCATATTAATACACTAGACAATACAATTGAAAATTTGAATAGATTACAAGTTCAATTTAATGAGGAAGAGGTAAAAAGTTTTCTTTTTTCTACTAGGTTTTTGTTTCAAAGTTTAGATAGAGTTCAGTTTTTTGATCTCAATTTTAATCTAATTGGGGATACGGACACTCTTGATCTGGACCCGCGAGCTTTTTCCCAAAGATTAGATATAGTTGAAATGAATAACCTCAACGAAAACGAACAAAATAATAAACCAGAAAAAAAAGAGGAAAATTTAAAAAAAAAAGTTAAAATTTTGGAAAATTTAAACATTTATAAAAGTTCAAAAAATTATGGACAACCCTTTACATTTACTTCTGATAGTTACGATCAATTTTTGTTAACAACTTTGAAAAATGTCATAATAGATAATAGAGAAGTTGGTTTTATTGCAGTTACAGAAAACGCAAATGATGTAAAAGCTGTAATTAACGAACGTAAAGTGTTTATAGTTAGAACAGCAATTTTAGTTGGTATAGTAATTATAATTTTTTCATTTGTTATGAATAGATATTTTTTAAAGCCAATAAAAAATTTGGTTATTTATACAAATTTAATAAAAGAGAAAAGTAGTCAAGAAACAAACATAAAATCAATTCAGAATAGAAATGATGAAATTGGAACTTTATCAAAATCATTGGGAGAAATGACTGACGAATTACATCAAAGAATTACAACAGCAGAAAATTATTCAACAGACTTGTTGCATGAAATAAGAAATCCGCTAGCATCTTTAAAGAGTGCATCAGAAATTATATCTGAGACTGAGGATAAATCACAAAGACATAAGTTAGTAAAAATTGTTTCTCATGATGTTGAAAGAATTGAGAGATTAATTACAGATTATTCACAAATGTTGAGAGATGAGGCTGCAATTTCCTCCGAAAAGATGAAAAAAATCAACTTAGCTGAGGTAGTAAAATCAGTCGTGGACGATTTTAATAGCGTTTATGACACTAAAAAATCTATAGCAATTAATTTTAAGACAAATGGCCAAAATAATTATGAAATTCTTGCTATAGAAAATCGAATTGAACAAATTATAGCAAACTTATTAGAAAATTCGATTTCATTCAGTGAGAAAAATCAAGCAATAGATGTTGAGCTAGCAAAAAAAGAAGAGGATAAAATTACATTAATAGTTTCAGACGAAGGGGTTGGTTTTAATGAAAATGATACAAATAAAATTTTCAATAGATTTTATAGCAATAGACCTGAGAAATTTGGTGAGCATTCAGGTTTAGGACTAAATATAGTAAAAAATTTAGTAGAGATACATGGTGGCGAAATCACCGCATCTAATAATGAGGATAAAGGTGCCAGAATTGAAATAAATTTCCCAAAAGCTTAAATCTTTGTTGATTAATTTTGTTAAGTTGTTAAAAGCCTTTTCTTATGGAAGATTATAAAGTAAAAGATATATCTGAAGCAGAATTTGGTAGAAAAGAAATTTCATTAGCAGAAACAGAAATGCCAGGCTTAATGGCATTAAGAGCAGAGTATAAAGGTAAAGAACCTTTAAAAGGTGCAAAAATTGTTGGCTGTTTACATATGACAATCCAAACAGCAGTATTAATTGAAACACTAGTTGAGCTTGGAGCTGAAGTAAGATGGTCTTCGTGTAATATTTTTTCTACCCAAGATCACGCAGCTGCTGCAATTGCAAAAGCTGGAATACCTGTTTTTGCATGGAAAGGTGAAACAGAGGAAGAATATTGGTGGTGTGTAAAACAAACTATTGAAGGAAAAGAAGGTTGGAAACCAAATATGATACTTGATGATGGTGGAGATTTAACAGCCTTGATGCACAAAGATTATAAAGATTTATTAAAAGATATAAAAGGTTTGTCAGAAGAAACTACAACTGGAGTTTTAGCTTTGAAAAAAATGGAAAGCGAGGGAACTTTACTTGTACCTGCGATAAACGTAAACGACTCTGTTACAAAATCAAAATTTGATAACCTTTATGGTTGTAGAGAAAGTTTAGTTGATGGAATAAAAAGAGCAACTGACGTAATGATGTCAGGAAAAGTTGCTATCGTAGCAGGTTTTGGTGACGTTGGAAAAGGAAGTGCTGCATCGCTTCGTCAAAGTGGTGCAAGAGTTATGGTTACCGAAACTGATCCTATATGCGCACTTCAAGCTGCAATGGAAGGTTATGAAGTAGTATTAATGGATGATATGATCAAAGAAGCAGACATTGTTGTAACAGCTACTGGAAACAAAGATGTAGTTACAGCTGATCACATGAGAGATATGAAAGATAGAGCTATACTTTGCAATATTGGACACTTTGATAATGAAATTCAAGTTGAAGCACTAAAAAATTATAAGTGGGATGAAATCAAACCACAAGTTCATGAAATTACTTTGCCTAGCAATAAAAGAATAATTTTACTTGCTGAAGGTAGACTGGTAAATCTTGGTTGTGCAACAGGGCACCCTAGTTTTGTAATGAGTGCATCATTTACAAATCAAGTAACTGCTCAAATTGAACTTTGGAATAATTCAGATAAGTATGAAAAGAAAGTATATGTTTTACCAAAACATTTAGATGAAAAAGTTGCAAGACTTCACTTAGAAAAAGTTGGGGCTAAATTAACTAAGTTATCTGAAGATCAAGCTCAATATATTAGCGTAACTACAGAAGGACCATACAAGCCTGATGCGTATCGCTACTAAAAGTAGCAAGTTAAATATTTCTAAATTAGAAAATACCAAAAAAATCGCAGATATTTTCGCAAAAAATATTTTCAAGGGTAATGTTATTTTATTTTATGGAGAAATTGGTGTAGGCAAAACAACCTTTATTAAATCCTTGGTAAATACTCTCGAGAAAATAGACAATAAAAATATTTCAGAAATAACAAGCCCTACTTTCAGTTTGATGAATCAATACAAATTAAACAAGTTTGATATACATCATTACGACCTTTATAGACTGAAGAGTGAAAAGGATATTTTGAGCTTGAATATTTTTGAGGATATTTCTGATAAAATTGTATTAATTGAATGGCCAGAAATATTAGGCGAACATAAGCCAAGAAACACAATTGATATAAATTTTGAGTATGGAGAAAATTTTAACTCAAGGTATTTAACAATATCAGCTTATGAAAAATTAAAAATATTTGATGAATTTAAATCATTATAAAAAATTATCAGGAGACGCATCCTTTAGATCCTTTTATCGCTCAAACAAATCAGTCATTGTTTATAGTAAAAAGGATCCAAAAATAAATTTATTAATATATGATGCAATCAATAAACTTCTTTTAAAAAATAAAATTAACGCTCCTAAATTACTAAAAGAAAATTATGATAAAAATTATATAGAGATAGAGGATTTAGGAGACGAAACAATTTTAAGTACATTAAAAAGAAAAAAAGCTAAAATTGAAATATATAAAAAAATTTTTTTATTACTTATTAGAATTCAAAAAATCAACAAAGAAAAAACTTTAACTTTTAAAAAAAGTTATTACCACTTACCAAAATATTCTGAGAAAAAATTAATTGAGGAAGCAAACTTATTTACCCAGTGGTATCTACCAACAAAACTAAAAAAAAGTGAGGTAAAAAAAGCAAAAAATAAACTAAATAAAATTTTTAAAAAATTGTTATCAAAGTTAAAAATTAAAAAAAAAGTTTTAGTACATAGAGATTTTCATATTTCAAATATTATGTTTCATAAAAATAAACTATTTTTAATTGATAGTCAGGATGCGGTATATGGAAATCCTGCTTATGATTTAGCATCTTTAATAGATGATGTAAGGTTTAAAACAACTCGAAATTTTAAAAATCACTTACTTCAAACATATTTTAAACTTGAAAAAAAAATTAAAATTAAAAAATTGAAAAATGATTTTGAAATATTATCTGTTTTAAGAAACTTGAAAATAATTGGTATTTTCACAAGATTATCATTAAGAGACAAAAAACATAAATACTTAAAATTCATTCCCTATGCATGGAAATTAATTCAAGATAGATCAGAAGATATAAAATTTAAAGAACTTAATGTTTTATTAAATAATTACATCCCAGAAAAGAAAAGACTAAAATGAGGATATCAACAGGGTTAATTTTGTGTGCAGGTTTTGGTAAAAGAGTTGCTCCTTTAACAAATACTACTCCGAAACCTCTTCTCCAAATTAAAAATGTTACATTATTAGAAAACTCTATAAATTTTTTAAAGAAATGTGGAATTAAAAAAATTAAAATTAATACTCATTATCTATCAGATGAAATTGAAAATTTTATCAAAAAAAAAAATTATAAAAATGAAGTAGAATTATTTTTTGAAAAAGAAATTTTAGATACAGGAGGAGGTATCAAAAATTTGGCAAATAATGATACTGATGAAAATTTTTTAATTATAAATCCAGATACAATCTGGAAGGATAATTATTTAATTGAAGTAGAAAAAATGAAAAAATTTTATTTTGACAACAATTTAAGTAACATTTTGATGCTTGTTAATAAATCTAGAAGTTTTGATATAAGATTTAAAGGCGATTTTACTTTAAAACATAATTTAGTATCTAAAGAGAATATAAATAACTATATTTTTACTGGGTGCCAAATTTTAAATAAAAATATTTTTACAAGTATTAATAAGGATAAGTTTTCAATTTCTGAAGTTTGGGACAAAGAAATTAATAATAAGCAGCTTTACGGCATCGAAAGTGTTAACGAATTTTTGCATGTTACAGATCTTGATATTTATAAAAAATTAAGTTCTTAAAATTTGATCAGGTTTTTCGCTCTAATTTTGTCTAGATAAATTGCATCAGTTAATTTTTTTTCATTATTAAATGTTATTTTCAAAGGATTGCCAGTTGGTATCTCTAGTTTAGTTACTTCATCATTATCTAGTTCAAATAAAAATTTGCACATTGATCTTATTGAATTTCCGTGGGCAGAAACAACAATATTATTATCCAATTTATTTTCGATTTGAGACTTATAATAAGGAATTACTCTTTCATAGGTATCTTTTAAAGACTCAGTATCAGGCACTTTTTCCCTTGGAATGTCTTTATAAGTTTCAATATTTAAAGGATGATAAGGGCTATTTTTACTTAAAGGTTGAGGTGGAGTATCCCAAGATCGTCTAAAAATGTGAACTTGCTCTTCTCCTAATTTTTTTTTCATTTCATCTTTATTTAAACCAGTTAAGGCTCCGTAATGTCTTTCATTACGTCAACCCATCCTGTAAACTTATTTTGTAAATTCCATTCACTTTGGCCATGTCTTATCAAAATTAAATGTCTCATTTTAATATATTTAATATAGAATATATATACATACTAAAAATATTTAAAATATTAATATAATAATATCTTAACCATTTATTAAATTTTAAAATTTGGAGGATAAAAAATGGACTCTTTCGAAGATAGAAAAAAAGGTTTTGAAAAAAAGTTTGCTCATGACGAAGAAAAAGAATTTAAAATAAGTGCGAGACGAAATAAGTATCTAGGAGAATGGGGATCAAAGATTATGGGATATAGTGAGGAACAAACTAAGGAATATATACAATCAGTTATAAAAGCAGATTTTGCAGAAGCTGGTGACGAAGATGTATTTAGAAAAATTAAAAGTGATTTGGAAAGTTTTAACATTTCTGATGACGAAATTCGTAGTAAAATGAATGAGATGAATGAAAAGGCTAAAGCAGACTTTAATTAAATTATTCATTACTTTTTTATTTTGTAGTAATTCTTTCTCAGATACAGAACAAATATCCTCGAAAAATGTTTTAGTAATAGATGGTGACACAATTATTTTAAATAAAAAAACAATCAGATTTTCAGGAATTGATGCTCCAGAAAGTTTTTTTAGAGGTAAGAAACAAACCTGTAAGCTTGAAAGTCAAAAAATTTTTTGTGGCGAAATTTCAAAAAAAAAACTAACTCAAAAAATCGATAATCAAATTGTAAAATGTTTGATTGAGAAAAATAATGACAGATATAATAGAATTC
>LULO01000211.1_pt1 | contig 19892 bp, 24 predicted proteins | sample 728121 | NCBI WGS metagenome assembly LULO01 (sample SAMN03860287, study PRJNA289734) | marine metagenome | biome: seawater column; feature: ocean; material: water; isolation source: Red Sea water column Station 149 - depth 50m | place: Saudi Arabia: Red Sea | collected 2011-10-15 | depth 50 m | reverse complement strand
ACTATGAATCTCATAACTTGCCTGTCTGTTAAACCAAGAGATGCTCCACCTTCTCTTTGACCTACAGGTACAGATTCTATACCTGCTCTGAAAACTTCAGCAATATATGCACCGTAAAATACTGATAAAGCAATTATTGCTCTTACAAGCATAGGAACATTGCCATTATTTATGTTGAAGAATTCAGCACCTCTTACAACTACTACAAATGCAATAGTAAAAATTAGAATTAGAACAGGTACGCCTCTTATAAACTCTATGTAAGTTCTAGATATTGTACTTGCAATTCTATTTTTAGATATTCGCCCTATTCCTGATATCAAGCCTAAAAATAATGCAATTACAAATGAAACAATTGTTGATAAAAAAGTTATAGATAGTCCAGGAAGAATAAAATTAAATGCTTTGTTGTATTCTGGATTAGAAATAATAACATAAATCATCCAAGAAATGATTCCAATCAATATCAATAACCACCAATTATCTGGTTTGAATAAATTTTTAATTTTCATGTATTTTTCTAATAATAAAGCAATAGGCACGGTTTTCCGTGCCTATTACAAATTTATATATAAATAAATTATTTATTTATGCGTCACAATCCTCAGGAAGATATTCAGCGGGAATGTTTTCATCACACTCAGCTATATCATCATAAGTAACTGTAAAATCTGGTGAGAAAAACTTTGCATTTATTTCTGCAAGTTTTCCACTTTTTTCCATAGCTGCAAGGCCTTGATTGATAACATCTACTAACGGGCTTCCATTAGGAAATGCGAAACCTAGTTGTTCAGATGTTAAATCTCCACCAACCAATTTAACTTGATCTTTATTTGCACCCATATATCCTAAACCAGCAGTCTCGTCAATAATGGACGCATCTGCATCGCCAGAGATAACAGCTTGGATAGCAAAGTTAAAATCATCAAATGCTTTAACTTTGTCTTCCCCTAATTCAGAAACTGCAAACTCATAGTTTGTAGTTCCTTTTTGAGTTGCAACTGTATAGTCTCCATTTTTAAGATCATCAATACTTGTAATTTCGTCATTACCTACTGCTACAAGCACTCTTTGGGCAAGATTGATATAACCATTAGAAAAGTCAATGATTTCATCTCTCTCTGCTGTAATTGTGATACCATCACCAGCAATCATAAATTGTCCATCAGCTACAGCCTGTATCATTCCATCCCAAGCTGCCGGTACATAAACAGGAACGAAATTCATTAGTTCGCCCATATGATTAAACACATCATAGTCCCAGCCTTTAGCTTCACCATCAGCTGCATCAATATAGTTGAATGGTAAATATGCATTCTCTACAGCAAATGTAAATTCACAACCACCTAAATCAGGTAATCCGTTTTCTCCTGTTGTAATTTCTACTTCATCACATGGAGTTGCAGCGGTTGAACAAGCAGCAGCTACCAATGCTAGAACAAAAATTAAAAGGAGTGATTTTCTAGTTTTCACTTAGTAAACCTCCAATTTCTTAAGTACAAATGCTGAAATCTACTATTTTGATTAATAGTTTCATTTCCTATCGATTTTTCAAATGTTAAATCTAGACCGTCTTTAATTTGTTGTTTAACCATACATATAGATATGAAACTTTGTTTATTTAGATTTTCAATTAAATTTTTAAATTCTGTATCCATGTTTTCAGCGTTTGTTAGCTTGTAAAGAACACCTAATCTATCTAATTCCTCCCCATTGATTTCATTGGATGTCATCATTAATTCTTTGGCCTTTTGAATACCTATTATTCTTGGCAATACCCATGATCCCCCGAAATCAACAACCAATCCCCTTCTGACAAAAACTTCAATAAACCTTGTCTGTGGGGTAGCAATAATAAAATCGCTAATAAGCATCATATTTGCTCCAGCACCTGCAGCAATACCATCAACAAGAGAAATTATTGGTTTTTTGCAATTCCACAATTTTATAGCTGCTTTAGAGACATCATCCATAAGTGCATTTACTGTCTCTCCTAATTGAGCGCCAGCAGAATAATTTCCATTGATGTGTTTAATTACCAGATACTTTTGGTCACTATTTTCAAAGGAATCTATTTCTTGTTGCAATTTAATCCAGTCATCAGCACCGATAGCATTCATTGCTTTTTCATCATTAAATTGCAAAAATCTAATCTCATTTACAATATTCGATTCAAGTGTCATATCTAGAAGTTTAATACAAATCTATTTAGAATGTATGTATGGGATTTGATCCGAATAAACCTTACAAAGCAAATAAGACAGATTATCTGAACATAGTTGCAGCTCTTTTTCTAACAGTAATTGTTGTTATTTGGGCATTAAATTAAAAGATTTACGATGGACATCTGAAAGCCCATATTTTTTTATAGCTAATCTATGCTCTTTAGTTCCATAACCTTTATTTTTTTCAAATGCATATCTTTTATATTTATTTGATATTTCAATCATGAAATTATCTCTAAGAACTTTAGCGATAATACTTGCTAGAGCAATTGGCCTGCAATTATCTTCACCCCTTATAAGTGAAATAGCATTAAATTTGGAAATCTTAAAATGATCAACATATACAATATCTCCGTCTTGAAATATTGAAGAAATAGAATCTTCTAAGACTTTTTCATTTGCAAGCTTGATTCCATAAAGATCAATAAATTCATTATCACGTTCTACATACGAATACTCAATTTCACTTTCATGGACTAATTCAAATATGTGATTTCTTTTTTTTGGTGATAACTTTTTTGAATCTTTAACGTCAAGTAATAAATCTATATGTTCGTAATTGATTCTTACAGAAGCTGCTCCAATTGGTCCAGCAAAAGATCCTCTTCCAACCTCATCACTTCCGATGATGTATGTACTTGGATTGTTGTTCCAAATTTTATCTTCAATCATCTAATTTTTTAAAGTTTTCTAATGGATAAATCAAATGAGTAGCTTTGCCAATAATATTTCTCATAGGAATAGTTCCAATATATCTTGAGTCTTGACTGTTTGGTCTATTGTCCCCCAATACAAAAATCTCGTTTTCAGGAATTAAAAATGTTTCTCTCTTGAAGTTCACTCCTTCATCAATATTAAATATTGTGAATTTTGAATTATTTACGAACACTTCACCATTTTCTAAGATTTCAACTGTATCGCCTCCTACTCCAACCACTCTTTTAATAATCGCAGTATTTTTTTGAGAATCTATATCACTTATTTTCCAGATTTGTAACCCATCTACATATTCTTGAAAGAAACTAATAGAATGTTCTGAGTCATTATTGTAAAAAACTACAATATCACCGCTAGCGATATTTAATTGCACAATTGTATCTTTAATTACAAGTACTCGATCATCTATTTTTAATGTAGGTTCCATTGATGTTGATGGAATATAATAAATCTGAATTAACAATGTTCTTACTAATGTAGCTACAAGAACAGCTAAAACGATTGTCGAAATTAATTTAAGTAGTTTTTTGATAATAATTTAATATTAATTAGTTAATTACGATCTTCTTTAATTTTTGCAGATTTACCTACTCGATCACGAAGATAATAAAGTTTTGAGCGTCTTACTTTACCTTTTCTAACAACTTCTAAGGAATCAACAATTGGTGCATGTACAGGAAATATTCTTTCTACACCAACACCAAATGATAATTTTCGAACTGTAATAGTCTTGTTAATTCCAACACCGTTTACGGCTATAATAACTCCTTCAAATGTTTGAATTCTCTCTCTATTTCCTTCAGAGACTTTAACATTAACCTTTACAGTGTCCCCAGATTTGAATTCTGGTAAATCATCTTTTAAATAATCTTGTTCAATGTTTTCGATTAAATCCATATTCACTCCAGAAATGAATTATATAAGTAAATAGACTTTATATGTCCTTTAAATTATTCTTTTTCCACTCTTCGATATCTTTATGGTTACCAGAAAGCAAAACTTCAGGTACAGACAGATTTTTAAATGTTTCGGGTCTTGTATATACAGGAAAATCATATTTGTTGTCATTAAATGTTTCATACTTTAATGAATCTGGATTTCCTAATACTCCTGGAATCCTTCTTATTAAAGCTTCGAGCAAATACATCGCTGGAACTTCACCTCCAGAAATGACTGTGTGTCCAATAGAAACTTTATAATCTGCATGGATATCCAAGATTCTTTGATCAAAACCTTCATATCTTCCTGCAATTAGATTTATGGACTTAAATGATAGTAATTTAGTTAATAGAGTTTCATCCAGCTGCTCTCCTGATGGTGTTAGAAAAACATTAACTTCTGAATTTGAAGAGTTAATCGCATTGTCTAATGGCTCAGGCATTAATACCATTCCAGGTCCCCCACCATATGGAGCATCATCTACTTGTTTATATTCTCCAATTCCAAATTCCCTTAAGTTTGTAGTTTCAATATTTACCAATTGATTTTTTATAGCTTGTCTCACAATGCCTATGTTTTTCCACTCCTCAATTAAATTAGGGAAGAGTGTAATGACATTATATGTATTCATGAATAATGGATTAAAGTTTTAGGGTTTTTAAAATCTGTATAAAGAGTGTTTCTTAATACAGGTGTTTTATTACAGTTTTCAATTAGGTCTATAAATTGCTTATCTGTAGTTTCTTGACCATGGTTGGCTCCAGAAGCTCTACTAATATTTTCATTAATTAATGTACCTCCTAAATCATTTACACCTGCATCTAATAATTTACCAGCACCATCATGCCCTAGCTTCACCCAGCTTGCCTGTATATTATTAATTACATTTGAAAAATATATGCGAGCAAGTGAATGAATTAAAACAACTTCATCCCATGTAGGACCTGGCATACTTTTTCCTTGCAAATAAATTGGAGATCCCATATGTACAAAAGGTAGGGGTACAACTTCTGTAAAACCCCCGGTTTTTAATTGGATATTCTTTATCAACGAGAAATGATTTACCCATGACTCTACATCATCTATATGTCCAAACATGATTGTAGCTGTAGACTTCATTCCTAAACTGTGAGCCACTTCCATCACATATGCCCATTGAGATGACGTTATCTTATCTGGACACAAATATTTTCGGACTCTATCATCTAATATTTCAGCTGCAGTTCCTGGTAAGGTATTCAGACCAGCATCAAAAAGAAGTTTTAAATAATCTTCAATACTCAAATTGATTGTTTCAGCACCTTGCCATATTTCTAAAGGTGTAAAACCATGAATGTGCATTTCTGGGATTGATTGTTTTATTTCTTTTACCATATTTAAATAAAATTCACCAGTGTAATCAGGATGTATTCCTCCTTGTAAACATACTTCGGAGGCTCCCATTTCAAAAGCTTCAACGGTTCTATCTACTACCTCTTTTATATCAATAGAGTATGGTTTTTCCTTAAGATTTAAACTTTTTGGACCTTTTGAGAATCCACAGAAGCCACATTTGTAATAGCATTGATTTGTATAGTTAATATTTCTATTTTTAACAAAAGTTACTTTGTTGCCATTTTTTAAGAAATTTAATTGATTTGCAACATCAGCGATATCATTTATTTTTTCACCAGCAGTATTAAATAAAAGATTTAATTCATCATCATTAATTTGATAACCATTTAATACATTATTGAGAATCTCATCTACATTGAAATGATTTATTTGGCTTTTATTGTTATAAACAAAATTGTTTAACTGAGGTATATCTTTTCCGCTACCAGGAAACCAATCGGTTTTCTCTCTTCTGAATCCTCTTACGTTTCTTGTGTTTAAATATCTAAAGAAACGCTCTTTAGTGAATTCTTTCCTTGCTTCATCAATTGAAAAAACTGGAGATAGTAATGTTCTCTCATAAAAATTAAAACCTTGAATATTTTGTAATTCATCAATTTGTGCTGAACTCCAATCTCTCAGCAACAAATCAGAAATTCCATTTTTAATGTAGTCAAGTGCTTCGTCAATAGTGTTTACATATGCTGTTGTTATAAATTTAGTTTTTGTGTTTATTCCTTTTAAAAAATTAATATCTAAAGGATCTGATACCAATACAGTGTGTGGCTTCAATCTATCTATAACTTCAAGTGAAATTTCTTTGTTATTTTTAAAATCATAAACAATTCTTTTGGGATTTATATCCTTAAAGTCTTCCCAATTATTATCCTTAATTATCCAACAATCAGAATCTACTGATACATCTTTAGACAAAGTTTGAAAATCTTTTTTATGTATTTCACTAATATCAAGATCTAATTCACTTTTAATTAAAAAAGCAGATGTGCCCTCTTTTCGTCTAGAATTTAGATAGATTTCATTATTGTTATCGCAGGGTCTTATTCTTAAAAAAGAAATATTTTCATTCATGTGAGTCTTTTGGATAACCATCTGTATCAATAATATTATTAACTTTTTCAAAAATTTCGTCATTTAACCATTCTTTTTTTATAAATTCTGGATATATTGGGAGTCTTTTTTTAAGCACTTGACCAGTTACTGAAGTATCTTTTTTTAATTTATCAATATTTGGCCAAAGGTGATCTGGGTTTACCCAATCTATAGTCAATGGCGAAATTCCACCAAGATCATTTATCCCACTTTTTAGAAACAAATTTATGTCTGGCGACAAATTAGGTGGAACTTGAATTGAAATATGAGAAGGAGAATATATTCTAGTTGTAGCAATTATTCTTAAAAATAAGTCATTTGTAATTTCAGAATTATTTTTCATAATCGTATTTTTTTTAGCTCTAAAATTTTGAAGGATAATCTCTTGAATAGCCATATTATTTTTAATTAATAAAATGAGGTTTGTTATATCATCTACAACTTCATCTTTGGTAGAAGTAAGTCCTAAAAGAAGCCCTGTAGTCACTGGGTATTTTGCTTGTAGAGCATTTTCTAGAGATTCAATTCTAAGATCGATAAATTTTGTTTGAGTTTTGTAATGAGCTTGTCCTTTATCATATATATTTTTTGAAAATGTTTCAATCATTAAGCCGCCGGATGGTGAATATTTTTTTAACTCTTTTATTTCTTCAAAACTCATCAATCCAGGATTTGCATGTGGAAATAATTTAAACGTATCATTTACTTTTTTCATTGAACTGATCAAGTAAGCATGAGTTGAAGAAAATCCAAGTTGTTCGAGTTGAGTTAACGCAAAGTCCCATTTTAATTCAGGCTTATCCCCTAATGTAAATAAAGCCTCGTAACAACCGGCTTCATCACCAGCACCTGCAATACTTAAAACTTCTTCTTCATTTAAATATGTTCCGCCTTCATTTGGTGATTTAACAAAAGTACAATATCCACAACTATCTCTACACATTGTCGTAAGTGGTATGAATACTTTTGGACTGTAGGTTATTGTATTCCCGAAATAATTTTTTTTTCTATCAAATGCTTTAGTAAGCAAATCTTCAGTTGGTTCAGATCCAAAAATTGAATCGTGAATATTTCTTCTTAATTCTCTCATACTTAGTGTTTTTAAGGTATATTATTAGTTGATTGTAACAACAATTAATCAATAGTTTTGTGAGGGTTAATGACAAATGTATCACTTGTTGGTTTTGGAAGAATAGGTAGAGATCTATTTAGACAGACATTGGGAGACAAAGACATTAACATAGTCTCAATATCTGATACTGCTGATAAAAAAAACTTAATTTATTTACTCAAATATGATTCTATATACGGAAAATTGAATGCTGAAATCCATGAGACAGAAACAGGTATTGTTGTAAATGGAAAAGAAATTATATTTAACTCTTGGAAAGATGGAGATGAAGCTGATTGGGTAAAAATTGGGACAGATGTTGTAGTACTTGCAACTGGTAAACCAAAAACAAAAGAAGAAGTTGATGTACATTTATCAAAAGGGTGTAAAAAAGTAATAGTTGCCTCTACACCAGAAAATTTTAAAGATATCCAAATTTTTGTACCTGGTGCAAACGATGAAAATATTGATTTTAAATCAAATGTGTTTTCTCTAGGATCAAATACTGCAAATGCTGTTGCACCAATACTAAAAGCTTTAAATAAAGAAGTAGGTGTAGAAAGAGCTTTTTTAACAACTGTGCATGGATATTCGAACTCAAACAGATTAGCTGATGTAGCTGGTGAAGGTTTTAGACTAAATAGGGCCGCTGGCGAAAATATAATACCTAGTATTACTAAATCATCAGAAGTAATTGTAAATGTACTTCCTTTTTTAAAAAATAAAATAGCATCCTCATCAATGACAGTTCCGATTCCTGATGGAAGTACAGTAGACCTAACAATAGATATTAAAAAAGAAACGACTATTGAAGAAATTAACAATCTGCTAAAAAACTATTCAGAAAATGATTTAAAAAATATAATCGGAATTACATACGACCCAATTGTTTCGTCTGATGTAGTCAGAAGCACAGTTTCTGGACTGATAGATGGTCTTGCTACAATGGGTATTAATAATAAGAAAATAAAATTAATAATTTGGTTTGATAACGGCTGGGGTTACGCTGCAAGAATAATAGACACTATCAAACGATTGGGACAGGAACTTTAAATGGGTAACGTTGCTATAAATGGTTTTGGAAGAATTGGTAGATCAATTCTAAGGATTATTGTAGAAAATGATTCTGATATAAATGTTGTGGCAATAAATGATTTAGGGAACTATGAAAATCTTGCATATCTGCTTAAACATGACTCAGTAATGGGAGTATTAGATAGAAAGGTAAGCGTTGCTGGGGACAAATTAATTGTAGATGATAGAACTATACAATTAACTTCAATTAAAGACCCTGCGGAGCTTCCTTGGAAAGAAATGGATGTTGATGTTGTTGTTGAATCAACTGGAATATTTAGAGATAGTGAATCATTAAATAAGCATCTTGATGCTGGAGCTAAAAAAGTATTACTAACTGTACCTCCAAAAGACGATATAGATGCGACTATAGTCCTCGGTGTCAATGATGGTGATCTTAAGCCTGAAGATAAAATAGTATCAAATGCATCTTGCACTACAAACTGTTTAGCTCCTATAGCAAAAGTTTTAGATGATAACTTTGGAATTATATCCGGATTGATGACAACTGTACATGCATATACTAATGATCAAGCATTAGCTGAAACTACCCATAGTGACTTTAGACGAGGACGTAGTGCAACTCAAAATATTATCCCTACATCAACAGGTGCAGCAAAAGCTGTTGGTATGGTTCTTCCAGAACTTAATGGTAAATTAGATGGAATGGCTATGAGAGTACCAGTTCCTGATGGAAGCGTAGTTGATCTTGTCGTTGAATTAGAAAAAAAAGTCTCTATAGATGATATCAATAAGGCAGTTAAGAATGCTGCAGATAATGAGTTAAATGGAATATTAGAGTATTCAGAAGTTCCTCTTGTATCTACTGATATTTTGAACAATCCGCATTCAAGTATATACGATGCTTCGTCTACTCAGTTACTAGAAGGAAATCATGTAAAAGTAGTTTGTTGGTACGACAATGAGTGGGGATATTCAAATAGAGTTGTAGATTTAATTGGAAACTTACTAGATAATGGATAAAGAATTACCAGTTGCACCATCGGCTATTGGAAATTATGTAACATATAAAAAAGTTGGAAATTACATATATACATCTGGCCACGTTCCATTTACTGAAAAGAAAAAATATCAAGGAAAGATACCTTCTGAGGTATCAATAGAAGATGGTTATGAGGCTGCTTCCCTATGTGCTGAATTAACTATATCTACACTTTTAGCAAATGGTGAAATTGAAAATCTACAGCCAGTAAATGTATTGGGATTTGTAAATGCTGATAATGATTTTCAAGATCATGCAAAAGTATTGAATGGTTTTACGGATAAGCTTGCAGAATATTTTGAAGAAAAGTCAACACGGTCTGCTGTTGGAGTTGCCAGCTTACCACTGAATGTGTCAGTGGAAGTTCAATGTATTTTTGTATATGAATAAATTAATTGGAATCTCAACTGGAATAAAAGATGTTCAAATGGCACCTGGAAATATTCCATGTGTTGTAATAAACAATGATTTTATAAACTTATGTAACAAATTTGGGAATACTGCAATAGTTATTGGTCCACAAAATGATAATCTTGAAATTGATGCTTCAAAATTTGATGCTTTGATAATTTCTGGAGGTGGAGATATAAACCCAGAAAGGTATAACCAAAAAATTGATTCTAAAACAATTCGAATATCAGACAATAGAGATTTTACTGAATTGAATCTACTCAAATCTGCAGAAGAAAACAATGTTAAAACTCTTGCAATATGTAGAGGACATCAATTATTAAATGTTTATAAAAACGGTACTTTATATCAAGATCTTAATGATTCAGGTTTTAAAGAAATTGAGCACGATAAACCATTCGAAGATGCTCGATCTCACATTCATGATATTGAAATTTATGAAGAATCAAAACTATTTGAAATAATTAAAGAAAAAACCATAATGGTAAATTCTATACATCATCAAGGTATTGATAAATTAGGTGAAGATTTAAAAATAACTGCAAAATCAAATGATGGTGTGATTGAAGGAATTGAAACTACTAATGAATGGAATGCTATTGGTATTCAATGGCATCCAGAGAATATGGTAAAAGATACATATAGTAATTTAATTTTTGACTGGTTAAACAGTTAGGTTGTCATTAATTAAAATAAGTTGATTATTCTGATATGAAAAAAACTTATCATTATAAGGAATTGGAAAATCAGTTAAATTAGAAACTTCGCAAAATGTAAAGTTTTGAGAAAAATTAAACCCAAGTAAAACTAAATCTGATTTACCTAAGTTTTTATTTATAAAAAAACCAGGCCAAGGTAATTTACTATCATTTAGAAAATCATTTTTATATTTATCTGAAATAGAGACAACCTTATCCCTTAATCTCTCAATTGACTCAATAGTATCAAAATCTTTAAATTTAATTAGATTTCTATCTTTTAAGTGGGTTTTAAAATTCTCAACTATTAATTCTTCATTACCAACTTGCATTGATATATTGCTTAAGTCAAACCTTCTAAAAAAATTGTCTATGTTTATATATTGAAATCCCCTAAGTGAGTGAGGTTTACCTAATTTAGCAACTTGATATAAAGTATTATTAGTCAATAAATTCTACGCTAGATTGAAGACCTTCTTCATCTGCTGCTGCTTGAGCTACTGTACGAATCGCTCTAGCAACTCTTCCTCTTTTACCAATAACTCTTCCCATATCATCTGGAGAAGTTCTAACTTCAATTGTTACATTCTCATCATCTGAATCTGCAATGTCGACTTTCACAGACTTTGTGTCCTCCACAATTTGCGTAACAATATATTCAACTACGTTTTTTACAATTGAACCTGCGGCCATAAATTATTCCTCTTCTGTATCTTCTGAAGATTCTTCAGAAGTTTCTTCTTGAGTAGCTTCTTCTTTCTTTTTATTTGCCTTTGAACTGCTTTTAACTTTTTCTGCAGGAGCAGTAGGAATAGAAACAACTTCTCCCTTTGATGATCTCCACTGAGCCCACGCCCCAGAAATTTCTAATAATTTTTGTGCACGCTCTGATGGCTGAGCTCCCTTGTCTAACCATGACACAGCTTTATCAACATTAATTTCGACTTTTGAAGGGTTATGATGCGGATCATAGTAACCCAAGTCCTCAATAAACTTTCCATCTCTTGGTGAGCGAGAATCGGCAACAACTACTCTGTATGTTCTATTCTTTTTCTTACCTCTTTGTGCAAGTCTTATCTTTACAGGCATTAATTTCCTTTTTTAAATAGCAATACATTATATTACATTAAGTAGAGCATAAAATGTACTTTTATTAGATTAACTTCTTATCAAAAATAACTAGAAAAGATTTAATGTTTTGCTAACCTAATTTTTAATGCAAGTAATTGAATTATCTCATCCACTTAAAAGTCACTATTTAACAATACTCAGAAACGAAAATACCAATAGTGAAGAATTTAGAGCATACGCAACCAAGCTTTCATATTTACTTTTTATTGAAGGTACTAAAAATATTTCATTAAAAGAAAAAAATATAACTACACCATTAGTAGATACTAAGGGTTATGAAGTAGAAAACGACAGTGTTGCTATTTCCGTACTAAGAGCTGGACTAGGTTTAATGGATGGAGTTAAAGAGCTTTTACCAAATGTTTCATTTGGGTATATTGGTGTTCAAAGAAATGAAGAAACTGCAGAACCTGAATATTATTATGAAAATTTACCTGATCTAAATAACAAAAACATTTTTATATTAGAACCTATGCTTGCTACTGGTGGTTCTCTATCTTTTGCCATTGATAAAGTAAAGGAACAAAAACCAAAAGAAATTATTGCTCTAACTGTTATTTCTGCCCCTGAGGGTATTGAACGGTTAGAAAAAGAGCATCCAGATATTACATTGATAACAGGTAATATAGACGAAAAACTTAACGAAAGTTGGTATATAGTTCCAGGCCTTGGAGATATGGGAGATAGGCTTTTTGGTACAACTTAATGAAAAGATGTTTTCTTGTCGTTATTGATTCTTTAGGTGTTGGTGAAGCACCTGACGCGGATAAATATGGTGATTTAGGAACAAATACTCTTTCAAATGTTGCGAATGCTGTAGGTGGTGTCAATTTACCAACTATGGAAAAGTTAGGTTTTGGAAAAATTACTGAAGTAAAAAATATGGATACTAACCATATTGCTACTGTTGGCAGACTTTCAGAAAAGTCAATTGGAAATGATTCTACTACTGGACATTGGGAACTCGCAGGTTTAATAACTGAACAAGATTTTTCAACTTATCCTGAAGGATTCCCTCAGGAGTTAATTCACTCAATTCAAAAAGAAGCAAATATTGAATTCATAGGCAACAAACATGCATCAGGTACTGAAATATTAAAAGAATTAGGAAGAGAGCATCTATCATCGGGAAAATTAATTTTATATACTTCTGGAGATTCAGTTTTTCAAATTGCCGCTCACGAAAATGTTTGTTCTGTTGAGGAACTTTACAAAATATGCGAGATTTCAAGAAAATATTGTGATGAATACAATATTGGACGAGTAATAGCGAGACCATTTATTGGAGAATATGACAATTTTGTTAGAACTTATGATAGAAAAGATTTTGGCATGAATCCCCCAGGCGAAACAATTTTAAGTTATTTATATAAAAATAATCTATCTACATATGGAATAGGTAAGATTAGCGATTTATTTGGAGAAATGTTTTTGACAACTGCTGTACATACTGAGGGTGACTCAAATGGACTTGAATACCTACATAATGAAGCCAAAAATGGTAACCATGATTTTATTTTTGTTAATTTAGTTGATTTAGATATGCTGTATGGCCACAGAGAAGATCCACATGGATATTATGAAGGATTAAAACTTATTGATAGGAAAATTCAAGGAATTTTAGATGTCATGAGTGAAAACGACCTAATAATTTTTACAGGTGATCATGGTACAGATCCAACAGATGGTAAAACAGATCATTCAAGAGAATATGTGCCGATGGTTGCTTATAAAAAAAATGGTAAAGCAGAATATATTGGTGATCTTGAAGGTTTCTACAATGTAGCTTCAACAATCTGTGATTTTTTTGAGTTAAATAATATATTTCCAGGTAAAAGCTTTTTAAATCGAATTTAACTTATTAACCTAATATCAAATGATCGAAAAAATAACAGAGTCTAAAGCCTTTATCTCAGAAATCATTGAAGGAAAAACTATAGAATCTGTAATTGTATTAGGATCTGGTATGAGTGGTTTTGAAGAGAACTACAAACCCTTATATCAATTAAATTATTCTGAAATACCCAATTTTTTACAGCCTTCTATCGAAGGTCATTCTGGGAAATTAAGTATTGTAAATATTGAGGGAAAAATAACTGCAATTCTGTCTGGTCGTGCTCATTTTTATGAAGGTTACCCTATTCAAGAATTAGTTATCCCAATAAGAACATTTATAATGCTAGGTGCAAAAACTCTAATACTTACAAATGCCGCTGGAGGGATTTCTTCAGAGTATATCCCTGGTGATATTGTTGCGATTACTGACCATATTAATTTAACTGGTGATAATCCATTAATTGGTAAAAACTTAGAAGAATTTGGACCAAGATTTCCAGATATGTCTGAAGTGTACAATTCTGAATTGTTGACGTTAGCAGAAAAAGTAGCGAAAAATCATTTTGAGTTTAAAACTGGTGTATATGCCTGGTTTACTGGTCCTTCTTATGAAACACCTGCAGAGGTAAATTTTGCTAAAAATATAGGAGCTGATCTTGTTGGAATGTCAACAGTTCCTGAAGCAATTGTAGCCAAGCATGCAGGTATAAAAACTGTAGCTTTTTCATTAGTTACTAATTTAGCCGCTGGAATAAGCGAGAATCCATTAGATCATAATGAAGTAATTGAAATTGCTGAGAAATCTAAAGTAAAACTTCAAAACTTTATGAAAGAATTTTTGTCTGAAATAAATATCGGTAATAATTAATTCTAATTAATATAAAATCTATGAACATCACTGTATGCGCTAAACAGATTCCGGATCCAGCAAACGAAACATCATATGACAATGGGATTATCGTCAGGCCTGAAGAACAAGTTTTAGACGATACTGACAGGTATGGTATTGAAATAGCACTTCAGTTAAAAGAAAAGTTTGATGCTGAAGTTACGATTATTTCTATGGGTCCCGCAGGAACTATGAAAGGCTTACAACAAGCATTACAGATGGGTGCAGATAAAGCATTATATGTTGATGATGACTCTTTAAAAGGCGCTAATTCTTTAATGACAGCTAATGTTTTAAGTGAACTCGCAAAAACAACCAACGCAGATATTGTTATTTTTGGTACCGAATCTACTGATGGTTATTCAGGAACGGTACCACAACAAGTTTCAAGATTTTTGAACTTAGATTGTATATCTTATGTTAAAGCTATAGAAATTGGTGACGATGTATCACTTACTAGGCAAACATCAGAGGGATCTGAAAAAGTAAAAATGCCGCAAAATTGTGTTATATCAGTAACTGCTGGAGGTGTAGAACCTAGATATCCGAATTTTAAAGATATTATGGCTGCAAAGTCGAAACCAATAGAAAAAGTCGAATTAAGCACGCTAAACATCACAACAGATCAAAACTTAGAATTTATCAGCATTGAAGCACTTGAAAATTCAAAAAATGGCGAAAAAATTATTGATGAAGGAGAAGCTTTCCAAGTTATTGTAGACAAACTTAAGGAACTTAAGGTTATATGAAAACATTAATATTAGGTGAAATTTTAAATGGAACGCTTAGCAGTGGAACATTAGAGATAATTAAAAAAGCACAAGATGAAAGTCTCGATTATCAAGTTGTAACAATAGGAAGTGACGATGGCCCAACAATTGGTTCTGAATCTTTTAAACAAACCTATATCAAAAGAAGCAGTGAATCTTTACAATTCAGTAAAGTTACAGATTTGATTACAAAAATTGTGAATGATGAAGGTATTAACCTGATCTTAGGGTCATCCACATATCTTTGTAGAGATCTGATTTCTTTTATCTCTGTAGACTTAAATTCAAGTCCTGTATCAAATGTTATCGATTTTGAAATTAATGGAGATGCGGTTTCAACAATCAATTCCATAAATGGCGGTGAAAGTTTATATAAATCAAAGATTGCATCTAATCATTCTCTTTTATTAGTAAGACCTAAATCTTTTGAACCCGCTGATGTTGAATTAAATAATAATTTTGAAACTATTGAAGTTGAAAATTCTGACGTTGCTATTTTTGACATTTATAAAGAAGAAAAAACTGGACCACAATTGGAAGATTCAAAAGTGGTGATTTCAGCTGGAAGAGGAATGGTAGATAAAGAAAATTTAGTTATTGTTGAAGAATTAGCAGCAAAATTGAACGCAGCTATTGGCGGAACTAGAGCAATTGTAGATGCAGGATGGATGCCATATTCTCAGCAGGTAGGTCAAACAGGTAAAACAGTGAAACCAGATGTTTATATTGCCTGTGGAATATCTGGAGCTACGCAACACCAGGTTGGCATGAAAGATTCAAAATTCATTATTGCAATTAATAAAGATGAAGAGGCACCAATATTTCAATTAGCTGATTTAGGTATTGTTGGCGATACTTTAAGTGTTATTCCAAAAATTAATCAAAATCTTTAAAATTTAAAATTATAAGGAAGTATTTCGTCAAAGGTATATTCTTTGTAACCGTCTTTCTCAACAACAATCACTTTCTTTGTGTCAAATTCAGCTAATCTCTGACGAGAAATTCCACATGGAAATATTGCAGTGTCTGATTCAGCATCAATACATGCAACCGCAATTGTGTCAATACTCTTTTCACCTTCTGATATAGCCTTAACAACTGCAACATCTTCCGCACAAACTGTTGCTGGATATGATGCGTTTTCAATATTGCAACCAGTATATATATTTCCAGAATCAGTAATCAGTGCTGCACCAACTCTAAAATTTGAATATGGTGCATATGCTTTTTCTGCAATATTTCTAGCTAAATCAGCTAAGTCGCTATTTTTCATTAGTACCTATTAAACTTTCAAAATCTTCTTTTGTCTTTGTGAACACTCTAGATCCAGAACCTGGCTCCATAGTTACACCATATAACACATCTCCAGCATGCATGGTTTGTTGTTGATGTGTAACAATTATGTATTGTGCATCTTCTTTTATTTTATCGAGCAAATTAATCATTCTATGAAGATTTGCATCATCAAGAGCTGCTTCAACTTCATCTAAAATATAAAATGGACTCGGGAAAGATTTAAATATTGAAAATAGAAATGCAATTGCAGCCAATGATCTCTCTCCACCGGATAATAATGAAAGTTTTTTGACTTTCTTGCCTCTTGGTTGTACTGATATCTCTATGCCAGTCTCTAAAATATTTGTTTTATCAGTGAAGGAAAGTGATCCTTTACCCCCTGGAAATAATGTTTCAAATATTTCAGAAAAATGTACAGATATAGAATTAAATGATGATTCTATTCTGAATTCTATTTCAGTTTCTACTTCTTTAATGTTTAACAACAACTCTTTTTTTGAAAGCTGTAAATCATCAATGGTAGACTGTATTTCTTCATATCTGAGATTTAAAGAATCAAAGTCTTCTTTTGCTAGGTAATTGACAGTACCTATCTCTTCTAACTTGTTTTCAAGAAGTTTAATTTCATTTTCTAATTCACTTTGATTTGCAGCAATAATTCCATATTGATTAATTTGATCAATATTCAAACCATATATATTTACTAAATTAGAGTAATGATTGCCCTTAGAACTCTCCATTTCAGATTTTTTGATTGCTACATTAGTTAATTTATCTTTTGTATTGAAAAGTTCATTATTTAAATTTTCAATTTGTTCATCTATTCTTTCAATTTTCTTGTTAGAGTTTCCATATTTTTGGTCAAATTTTTCAGATTCTATTTCTAATTTATTAGAAGTTGAGTTTGTAAACTCTATAAAAGTTTTTGCAGAATTGATTATTTCAGATAACTGTGACTTCTGATGTAATCTATCAATTTCCTCAAGATTCTTTTTTACAATATTTAATTCAGTATTCTGGTTAGAAAGATTTTTTATTCTTTCTTGAGATGTAATAAGTTGATTGCTAATAAGACTTATATCTTGTTCTAATTGTTTAAGTTTATTTTCTAATTCATCTTTTTGTCTGTTTATATCAGATTTAAATTCTTCTTTATGAAAAATATTTGAAAGGAGCTCTTCTTTCTTAAGAAGTTCAGAATTTAAATTTTCAGAATCAAAATTGATTTTTAGAATATTATTTTTATTAATGTCTAATTCTCTTTGTATTATTTTTTTTGTATAAGCTGGAAATTCTTCAACTACATCTTTTGGAATTTGATACGATTCTAATTTTATGTTTAAATCATTTAACAAAGATTCTGAAATTTGTAGATCTTCTTCCCACTTTGAAAATTCCTTTTCAAAAAGTTGTAAATCTTTATTTGTAATATCAATTGATTGTCTTATTTGTTTGATTTCACTTTCTAAAACTGCTTCATTTACCTCTGTAGAAGCAGATAGTTTTTTAATAATCTCTTCAATTTGATACTTAATGTCTACACTTTGATTTTCTAAATTAGTTAGGCTTTGCTTTTTATCCATCAACTGAGAGGTGAGCATTGATATTTGATTATTATTTTCATTTATTTTATTAATAGTTTTATTTAGCTCTTCGGAAGCTTTAATTTCTTCACGTTCTAAATTATCTTTTCTCTCATATGCAACTTGAGCTAAAGACCTAAGTTGCTCAGATAGATTTAAAAATTTTCCAGAGTAATCTTTAAATGTTGAACCTATTGAGTATCCATCACCAAGTTCATTATTTATCTGACCTTTTTGATCTTTTAATGTGTTTAATTTTTTATTAATATCTTCTAAGTTTTGATCTAAGGAATTTTCTTCAATTACAAAACTTTTATATTTATCATCAAATTTTCTAAACATCATGACATTCAGTTCAATAACTTTACTCTTTAGGAGTTTTGTACTCTCTTCATGTATTTTTGCTTTTTCTGCTTGATCTTGCAGAGGTTTAAGTTGTTTTTTAATCTCACGAAGAACGTCTTTTGCTCTCTTAATTTCTTTCTCGCCAGATTCAATTCTTTTTAATGATTTTTCTTTCTTAACTCTAAGTGGAAGAATTCCAGCTGCCTCTTCAATAAACACTCTCAATTCTTCTGGTTTGGCACTTACAATTTTAGACACCATTCCTTGCTCTATTGAGTGCTCAGTTTTAGCAGAAGCATGGGCAATTGGCGAAGAGCCTTGTCCAGCTTCGTTTGAATAGAGTCCTCTTGCAACGCCCAGCTTTAAACTCATAGCAAAACTAGCACCGAGAAAACCTCCAACTGCTGCTGATCCTGAAAAGACTTGCGAGAATATAGAGTTAAATGAAGGAATAATATTATGATAATTTTCTATTACAACAACTAAAGCTCCTCCAAAATAGATTACTGCCATTACTGGAACTCCACAACATAATTCCTAAAATTAAACCTGTTGCTAATTTTGGGATGCTGAACGCTGAATCGAGAACACCTGCTATGTTATTGATTTGAGGCATATTTCCCGAGCCAATTGCACAAATCATCATTAAAGCTGCAAAAAGAACTCCCGCTGATCTCATATTAAAGCTTTTTTCTATGTAATACATTGGTCCGCCTGATATAGAACCATCAGATAATGTAGTTCTGTATTTATGAGCTAATGTAACCTCAACAAATTTTGTAGTCATTCCAAAAATAGCAGTGATCCACATCCAAAAAATAGCTGCTGGACCTCCAATCCAAATTGCAAGAGCAACTCCTCCAATATTACCGGTACCAACAGCGCCTGACATTGCTGTTGTAAGAGCTTCGAATGGTGAAGTTTCTCCTTTGGTATCCTCTTTTTCGTATTTACCAGTAACTATTCTCCACCCATGAGCAAAGAATCTAAATTGAGGGAATCCTAGGTAACCTGTAAAAAAAATCCCTATGCCTATTAAAAAAGCTGGAAACCACCAAGATCCACTTAAATAACCATCTAATAGGAGTAAAAACTCATTAAATGCAACCATTTTATTTCCTTATTTTTCTAACCATTCAATCATATCCGTATAACCACCAATTAGTTCATCATCAACAAATATTTGAGGCATTGTTCTAGCATTGGGATTTCTTGTTATGAGAGCATCAAAGACTTCTGGGATTTCTACATAGTATTCTTTATATGGAACATTATTTTGCTTGAAGTAATTTTTTGCTTTATCACAAAAGACACAATTTGATTTAGAATATATTTCTACGTTTTTTAACATCATAGGATTATAAGCTAAATGTCATTATT
>LULO01000946.1_pt1 | contig 20051 bp, 21 predicted proteins | sample 728121 | NCBI WGS metagenome assembly LULO01 (sample SAMN03860287, study PRJNA289734) | marine metagenome | biome: seawater column; feature: ocean; material: water; isolation source: Red Sea water column Station 149 - depth 50m | place: Saudi Arabia: Red Sea | collected 2011-10-15 | depth 50 m | reverse complement strand
ACGATTTCGCAATCTACCTCCATTACCCAAGCGCGACGGCTTCACCTTCGACGCGGGACCGACGGTCATTACCGACCCCGCCTGCCTTGCGGAGCTTTGGCGGCTCACCGGCGCCGATATGGCGGCCGATGTCACGCTCTTGCCCGTTTCGCCCTTCTACCGCCTGCAATGGCCCGACGGCAGCCATTTCGATTATGGCAATGACGAACCCGCGCTGCGCCGTGAGATTGCCGCCTTCAACCCGGCCGACGTCGCAGGCTACGAGCGCTTTTTGCGCTATTCCGAAGCGGTTCATGCCGAAGGCTATGTGAAACTGGGCGCGGTGCCGTTTCTCGATTTCGCCTCGATGCTCAAGGCGGCGCCCGCGCTCGCCAGACAGCGCGCCTGGCGATCGGTCTATGCAACCGTCGCCTCGCATATAAGGGATGCGCGGCTGCGCGAGGCCTTTTCGTTTCATACGCTGCTCGTCGGCGGCAATCCGATGGCGACAAGCGCCATCTACGCGCTCATCCACAAGCTCGAAAAAGACGGCGGCGTCTGGTTCGCGCAAGGGGGGACCAACGCGCTCGTCGCGGGACTGGTCCGCCAGTTCGAGCGACTGGGCGGCCGCCTTCGTCTCGGCGACAAGGTGGTGCGCATTCACAGCGAAGGCCGCCGGGCCACGGGGGTGACGCTCGCGAGCGGCCATTCGCTGCGCGCCGACGCCATCGCCTCGAACGCCGACGTCATGCACAGCTATCGCGACCTGCTCGCTGGCGGGCGGGGGCGAAAGATGGCGCGACGGCTCGGCCGCAAGAAATGGTCGCCGAGCCTGTTCGTTCTGCATTTCGGGGTCGAGGGCCATTATCCCGGCGTTCCCCATCACATGATCCTGTTCGCCGAGCGCTACCGCGAACTGCTGGACGATATCTATCGCCGCGGGGTGCTTAGCGACGATTTCGCAATCTACCTCCATTACCCAAGCGCGACGGACCCCTCGCTCGCGCCGCCGGGGCGCAGCACATTTTATGCGCTCGTCCCGGCCCCCCATCTCGGCCATGCCGCGATCGACTGGAACAGCGAAGGCGAGACGCTCGCGCGCAAGATCAGGCACCCACCCGGGCGCGGGGATTCCCGGCGTCGTCGCGAGCGCCAAGGCCACCGCCGGGCTGATGCTCGATGCCGCCGCACTCGCGGTCGCGGATTGACGCCGTGGCAACCGCGATCCCCATGATGCAGGCCGACCGCGAGACGCTCGTCGATATTGCGCGCGCGCGGCTGGTGCGTGCGATCGAGGCGGTCGGCCGCGGCGACGAGGAAGCGATGCGCACGCTCTACCGGCTGACCTCGGCGAAGCTGTTCGGCATCTGCCTCAGAATCTGTGGCGAAAGGGCGCAGGCGGAAGATGTGCTGCAGAGCGCCTATCTGAAGATCTGGGAAAATGCGGCGCGTTTCGACCGGCGGCGCGCCAGCCCGATCAGTTGGCTCGCCGCGATAGCGCGAAATGCCGCGATCGACTGGCGTCGCTCGGCTGAAGCACGCGGCCTGCTGCGCCAACAACCGATCGACGACGCGCTGAGCCTGCGCCCCGACGAAGGCGCAAGTCCGGATGCGCTGCTTGACCAGCGCGACAGCCGCGCGACCATCGACCGCTGCCTCGCGGCGCTTGATGCGCGCGCGGCCGGCTTTCTGCGGACCGCCTTTTTCGAGGGGCTCTCCTACCGCGAACTTGCGGCGCGCGAAGCGTTGCCGCTCGGCACGATCAAAAGCATTATCCGGCGCTCGCTCGTCCGCTTGCGCGCCTGCCTCGGCGATGTCTGACGGTCGTTCCGCCACCACCGACGTGCTCGCCGCGGAGCTGGTGCTCGGCCTGTTATCGCGGGATGAGCAGGCAATCGCCGCCGCCCGCCTTGCAAGCAACGCGCGCTTTGCCGCCGAGGTCGCGGCCTGGGAAGAGCATTTCGGCGCTCTTGCCTGGCAGGTCGAAGCCCATTTTCCACCGCGCGAGGTCTGGACCCGCATCGCCGTCGCGATTGATGCGCGGAAGGCGTCGCAGAGCCGCTGGCCGCGCGCTTCGATGGCGATGGCAGGGGCCGCCGCCCTGCTGATGCTGACCGTTCTGGTCTGGCCTTCCCCCGAGGCGCGCCGTGCACCGAAGCTTGCGGTCGCGACGTTGGTCGGTCCCGATCTGGTGGTCGGAGCGCGCTATGCGGCCAAGTCGGGCCGGATGCGCGTCGAGATAGCGGGAGCACTGCCGGGGCCGGGGCGCCCGGAACTTTGGATCCTGCGCCCCGGCATGGCGCCGGTGTCGCTCGGCCAGCTTGCACCGCAAGGACGTTCGGAAATGATCATGCCGCGCGCGCTCAGGCCGCTCGTTCAGAGCGGCAGCGAGTTCGCGATCACGATCGAGGCACCTTCGACGACGCCGCACCTTCGGCCCAGCGGACCGCCACTCGCGCGCGGCGCGATAATTTTTGTCTAGCGGATGCATCCGCCCGCCGAGCCATTCCGTAGCTTCATTGCCCCTCCCCCATCCGGGGCGAAAAATTCAGGAAAGGAATGTTCGATGAAGATTTCGCACATCACTCTTGCCCTTGCCGCTGCTGCGCTCGCGACCACCGGCGCCCACGCCAAAAATCCCATGGTCGGCGGCGCCGCGATGTACGAGACGAAGAATATTGTCGAAAATGCTGCGGCATCAGCCGATCACAAGACGCTGGTGGCGGCGGTGAAGGCCGCCGGTCTCGTCGACACGCTCGCCTCGCCAGGGCCTTTCACGGTCTTCGCGCCAACCGATGCGGCGTTTGCAAAGCTGCCCGCCGGTACGGTCGACACGCTGCTTCTCCCTGAAAACAAGGCAAAGCTTACCGGGATCCTGACGTATCACGTCGTACCCGGACGCCTGACCGCGGCCGACATTGCGGCAAAGGCGGCGGCCAACGGCGGCAAGGCCGTTCTGACGACCGTCGAGGGCGAAGCCCTTACCGTCTGGCAGAAGGACGGAAGCTGGTATGTCAGCGACGCCAAGGGCGGCAAGGCAAAGATCGGTCCCGCCGACGTTCTGCAGTCGAATGGCGTCATCCACGTCATCGACGCGGTCCTGATGCCGTGAAGCGAGGCGCCCCCCCCGCTGCGCGCCGCGCGGCGGGGGCGCTCTTTACAGTGAAGCGATGTTCAGAGGCTCAAGCCAGACCAAAGCCCGGCAAGCGTTACGCAATGAACCGCCGCGATAGCAAGATTGCTCAGGATGACAGGATTGCGCCAGTCTCGCACGATGAAGGGCGCCATCAGCTTGTAAAGTATCTGCACCGCGAGCAGTGGCGCGGCGAGCAACGGCTGGCCGAGCAACAGCAGCAGCACCGACAGGATCAGGATCGCGGCATAGATGCTTAGCAATATGCCCCGCGCCGGACTCGGCGGCCCCCATGCCTCATCGGCCCAGCGGGCGCCGCGCGCAAGACCCAGGCAAACCGGTATGAGGACAGCGACGTTGAGCAGGAGCGAGACGTAAAGCATCGGCGTCATGGTTCAGCCTTGTGCGCGCATCGGACCGAGCAGCATCGCCCGCGCATCGCCGCGGCATCGGTAGCTCAGCCACAAGAGATAGAGTGACAGGAACAGCATCCCGCCAAAAACCGCGACGAGGCCCAGCAGAAGCGATACCGCGCTGAAATGCCCCCGCCACGCGGTCCAGAGGCCGGAGAGCAGCAGGAAGCAGAAGAAGTCGAGATTGAACTGGCCGGGCCAACTCATCGCCGCCATGTCGCCGAAAAAGACCGGCAGCAGATTCCAGCCGTGATGCGCGATGGTGACGCCGGTATAGGCGATGATGACGACCAAACAAATCGCCAGAAGCAGCCGAAACAAGGTCATGCCAAATCCCCTCCCAATTCGCCCTGCGGCGATGCTTCCAGATAAAGGCAGCGCGCGAACATCGCACAAAGGCCGATGCTGCCGGTCGCAAGGACGAAGAGGGTCCAAGGAACCACCCGCATCCCGACCGATCGCGCGCGCGGCAGGAGCAGCGACCAGGCGACGCCGACCGCGAGCAGCAGATCGAACCAGATCTGATTGCCCCAGACGCCGGCTTGATGAAGCGGCCAGAAGCCGGCCCAGCCGCCGGCAAACACCGCATATCCGCTCCAGATCGCGAAGAGCGATGACGCTGTCGCCGCCAGCAGCCAGCCACCGCGCGCTCTGGCCGGGCCCGCGATTTTGATGAAGATGAAAGCGATAAAGACCAGTGCCGCGCCGTAGGGCGCAAGCTCGAACAGCTTATGGTCAGGTCCGTACATCATCAGATGCGAATCCATGTAGCAGTTGCTACATTCATATCGATCGCTAGCAGCGGGCGCAAGAGGTGAAGATGGTCAGCCGCGAAGAACAGCGCGCACGGGTCGAGGCCGCTCTGGCGGCGCATTTGCTCGATCATGGGCTCGCGCAGACGAGTTTGCGCGAGCTCGCGCGCGCGGCGGCGGTCAGCGACCGGATGCTGCTTTATTATTTCGCCGACAAGGCCGAGGTGCTGGGCTGCGCCGCGCAGCGGATCGCCGCGGACCTTGCCGGGCATATTGGCGAAGCGGTCGGCGAAGGCGAGAGACTCGCACCGCTTGCTCTCCTCGAACGCGCCGGGGCACTCGTCACGCGCGCCGAAATCCGGCCCTATATGCGACTATGGGTTCAGATGATTGCAGCGGCGGGCCGCGGCGAAGCCCCTTTCCCCGCCATCGCCGAAGCGATGCTGGCCGGCTTCCTGGCATGGGTCGAGGCGCATCTTGCGATTGACGAGGCCGCCGATCGGCAGGCCGTCGCCGCTATGATCGTCGCGGCGGTTGACGGTCTCGCGATCATCGACATCGGCCGCGGGCCCGATCTGGCGGCGCGCGCCGCGCGCGCTATCTCCCATCTCGGTCGTCCTCGCTGATCGCGGTACGTGAAAGGCCGCCCCTTGCGGGACGGCCTTTCCATTGTCAGCCAACAGGGGCTTTGCTCAGATAAGCGGCCGCTCCATGGCGGAGGCCAAGCTCACCAGCGTTGCCGCATGCGGCATATGACAATGAGACATCAGACCACCTCCTTTCCGTTGTTGAACGATAAGGGGAATGTGGATCGTCGGCGGCTATCCGTCAAGCGGTCGGCTAAAAGCGCACACCGAAGACGGCGCGTTTCATATCCCCGCAGGTGAAGCGGTTCATATCGTCATCCCTGCTCCCGGCCGACTAACGACACCAAAAGGGCCTCCGACCATTGATTGCGATCTGCGCAGATGGTTATGCTAGGTTCAACACCGATGAGGGAAAAGCGTGGGCGACGGCGAAGACGATTTTACATTTGCGACCGAAAAGCAGCGGGCCGTGCTCGAACTGCTCGCCAATAATCGTACCAGCAAGGAGATCGCGGGTGCACTCGCGGTCAGCGAGCCCGCGATCAACCGGCGCATCGAAGTGCTGCGTCTGCGCCTCGGCGGCATCACGCGACACGAGCTTGTGCGGCGCTATCGCAACTGGCGCCGCCGCCGCGCGTTGTCCCGGGGATGCTCGATGGCAGCAACGCCATGCTATCTCGCGGTGCGGCGATTGCGATCATTCTGCTCGCGATCCTTGCCAGTCTGGCGGTCGGCCTCGGCGTCGCCAGAGCGCTTGCGGATATCGTGAACGGCTGACCGATCCCCTGTCGACTGGAATGCATCGGCCGCGGGCGCCGATGCGAGGGGGAATACAATGAACGCAACACCCATCATATGGTGCGCCTTGGTCACCAGATTCACGCCGCCGACGAGACTTCGGCGCGCCTTACAGTCGCCCAGGCGTTGACCCGCCCGCTGCGCCGCGCCACGCTGTGCCGATGGACCGGCTTCAAATAGCAAATCTGGTGATGATGCTTCTCTTCGGTGCAGCAGCACTGCGCTGGGGAGCGGCACCCGAACGGATCTGCGTGGCAATTCTTGGCTTCGTGACCCTCGCCGACCCCGTCTATCACCTTTTGGCGGGCCATGGCGCGATCTACGGATCGGTCGACATCGGTCACCTGACATTCGACCTCATGATGGCGGCGGATATATCCATTATGGCTAGCCGCCTTCCAGCTCGTCTCGGTGATCGGGCATTTCTCGCGCGAACTGACCACCAGCTTCCCAAAGCTCGCTTACGGGTTGATGGTCTATGCTCCCTTTTATATCATCTTGCCGATCCTGGGGTTCGGGATCTGGCGCCACGCGCGTCGACAGCGACGCCACGGGCCGTATCCGTCCTGGCGGAGCTGCTCGCCCCCTTCGCCGCCGAGCGCGCGTCCACGGCCGCCCAGCAGCTGATCACGCATTTCGGGGGGCTGGGCCGCGCCCTCGCTGCTTCGCCGCGACAACTGTCAGGCGCTCTTGACGGCGACGAGCACCTGGCCGCCTCGATCGCCGCAGCGCGCGCCCTTGTCATGGCCGGGCTGCGCGAGCAAATCGCGCGCAGCCCGGTACATGCCGGCGATTCACGGCTGCACGATTATTTGCTGATCCAACTGAACGACGCTCCGACCGAGCGACTTCATGCGATCTTTGTCGACAGCGTTTCCGACTATATAGCTGACGAACAGATCGCCGACGGGACGATCACCCAAGTGTCCGCGTCGCTGCGTGCGCTTCTCGCGCATGCCTTCGAGGCGGGGGCGCACGGTGTGATCCTCGCGCATAATCATCCGTCGGGATCGAGCGAGCCGAGCGCTGCCGACGAGGCGTTCACCGCCAAGATCGGCGGGCTGCTTGCCGCGGTCGATATTCGCTTGCACGATCATCTGATCGTCGGCGGTGGCCGCGTCGTGAGCATGCGCGCCAGGGGGCTGCTATGAGCTGGCAGCGCGAGACACCGACATTGCGCCTCGTCGAGTGCGACATCGACGCCCCTCTGCTCGCCTTTGCCAAAGCGCAATATGCCTTCAGGCGCCGCCGCGAGACGATCGTCGGCCTCGACATTTTTGCCGAACCCGCGTGGGACATGCTGCTTGATCTCTATATTCAGCGCGGCGAACGGCGTGCGGTGAGCGTGCACAGCCTGTGCATTGCCGCAGCCGTACCCGCGACGACGGCGCTGCGATGGATCGGCAAGCTTGCAGAACTGGGATTGATCGAACGCCGACGCGCCGCGAGCGATGCCCGCGTGGTTCTCCTCTCGCTGACCGATGCTGGGCTCGAGACAATCGAGCGTTGCCTGCGCAGCGGTGTTGCCGGCGGACTGCCCGCGGGGGCGACCGCGCAAGGTCGCCAAGGCTGACAGTAACGCGCAAGATACCAAGCCGGAACGGGCCGCGCGAGCCGGAAGATCGCGGGACCTCAAATTCGCGGCCGGGGAAGGCCGAAGGCTAAAACCACGCTCCCATGCGCCATCCGCGCAATAAGAGGGTCATGCAGATCGGGATAAGCGACACAATTCTATGAAGAATTCGGAACGCGGAGGAAGTCTGAGAAAAGCAGTGGACACTCGATCCGGCGCCAATAGCTCATTGATTTTCGTTGGAATTTTTGGATGCCCCGTGAGGATTCGAACCTCAATAGACGGAATCAGAATCCGTAGTCTTACCATTAGACGACGGGGCAATGAGGGGCGCGCAATATGATTGCGTGGGCCGTCTGTCAAGACTGGTGCGACCGCCCGGTCGGGTTCGCGCAACAGGCGGCTTGCCCTTATCCAATTCGCCGCTAGCATCGCGCGAAGAACAGAGGGGCCGCGCCCCGGCGCAGGTCCTGCACTTGGAGGTGGGCTGATGCGTCATGTCGCGATCGTCGGGTCGGGTCCGGCCGGATATTATACCGCCGAAACCTTGCAGAAGGCGGAGGATATCAGCGTCGACGTGATCGATCGCCTGCCCGTTCCCTATGGGCTGATCCGCACCGGCGTCGCCCCCGATCACCAATCGATCAAGGCGGTGTCGCGGCGGTACGAGGGTGTCGCCCTGGCGGACAATGTGCGCTTCGTCGGCCATGTGTCGGTCGGCACCGACGTCGGGATCGACGAACTGAAGCAGCTCTACGACGCCGTCGTGCTCGCGACCGGGGCGCCCAATGACCGGCCGCTGGGGATTCCCGGCGCCGATCTGCCCGGCGTCATCGGCAGCGCCGCCTTCGTCGGCTGGTACAATGGCCACCCCGATTTCGCCGACCTCGACCCGCCGCTCGACAGCCCCGGCGTCGCGGTGATCGGCAACGGCAATGTCGCGCTCGACGTCGCGCGCATCCTCGCCAAGACTCCCGCCGAATTCGCCGGCAGCGACATCGTCGCCCATGCGCGCGATCTGCTGGCGACGAGCAATATCCGGCACATCCACATTCTTGGCCGCCGCGGCCCGCACCAGATCGCGATGACACCGAAGGAGCTGGGCGAGCTGGGCCATCTCGAACGCGCCAGCCCGCGCGTCGACCCCGCCGATCTGCCCGACGAGGGCGACGACGCGCTGCTCGAACCCGGCATGCGCAAGTCGGTGACGCATCTGCGGCATTTCGCGGCGAATCCGGTCGCCAAGCCGGTGACGATCGACTTCGACTTCTTTGCCATGCCCGTCGCGATAGAGGGCGACGGGCGCGCCCAGCGCGTCATCGTCGAACGGACGCGGCTCGACGCCGATCTGCGCAGCCATGGCACCGGCGAAACCTATGCGATCGAGGCGGGCCTGGTCGTCAGCTGCATCGGTTATCAGACGCCGCCGATCCCCGGCGTGCCCTATGAGCATGGTCGCGGCCGCTTCGCCAATGACGAAGGGCGGATCCTGCCCGGCCTCTATTGCGTCGGCTGGGCGCGGCGCGGGCCATCGGGGACGATCGGCACCAACAAGCCCGACGGCGCGCGCATCGCCGACATGGTACTGGAGGATATCGGCCGCGGTGGCGGCAAGGCGGGCCGTCCCGGCCTCGACGCGCTGCTCGCGGGGCGCGGCATCGCGCCCGTCACCTTCCGCGACTGGCGCAAGATCGAGGCGGCGGAGGTCGCCGCCGCGCTCGAAGGCAACCCGCGCGAGAAATTCGTCCGCGTCGAGGCGATGATCGAAGCCATCGGGCGATGACGATCCGCACGGCGCTGCGCTGGCTGCTCGCGCTCGCTTATGGCTATGCGGGCTACCGCCACCTCGCCACCCCCGCGCCCTTCGTGGCGATCACCCCGCCCTGGGTGCCGCAGCCGGCGCTGGTCGTCGCCGCGACGGGCATTGCCGAACTGGCGGGCGCGCTGGGGTTGCTGATCCCGGCGACGCGCAAGGCGGCGGGCTGGGGCCTTGCCCTCTATGCGCTGTGCGTGTGGCCGGCGAATTTCCATCACGCCTTCGCGCATGTCGCGATCGGCGGACAGACGCTCGGCTGGTGGTACCACGGCCCGCGCCTCGCCGCGCAGCCGCTCATCATCTGGTGGGCGCTGTGGGCGAGCGGCGCGATCGACTGGCCGTTCAAGAGGAAATAGCCGCCGCCCCCACCTCCACGGGGGCGACGTGCATCACTTCGCCACCGGCGTCTCGATCGGCGGCTGGCCCTTCTGGCTCGCCGCATAGGCCTCGACCGCCTTCAGCACGCGCAGCATGTTGCCGCTCGCGATCTTTTCGAGGTCGGCCTGCGAATAGCCGCGCTTCGCCAGTTCGACGAACAACGCGGGATAGCCCGACACATCCTCCATCCCGACCGGCGCCGAATCCATGCCGTCATAATCGCCGCCGAGCCCGATATGGTCGATCCCGGCGAGCTTGCGGATATGGTCGATATGGTCGGCAACCTTCGCAACGTCGGTCGTCGGCGTGGGGTTCGCCTTGTCCCAGTCGGCGATTGCCTTGTCGGCCGCGGCGGGATCGCCCGGATACATCGCCTTCAACCGCGCCTGTTCGGCGGTACGCGACAGGCCATAGGCGCGCACCTGGGGGTCGAGGAAGGTCGGCAACAGCACCACCATCACGATGCCGCCGTTCGCCTTGACCAGCGGCAGCACGCTGTCGGGGACATTGCGCGGATGGTCGTTGACGCCGCGCGCGCCCGAGTGGCTGAACATCACCGGCGCCTTCGCCACGGCGAGCGCGTCCTTCATCGTCGCCTCGCTCGTGTGGCTCAGATCGACGATCATGCCGATACGGTTCATCTCGCGCACCACCTGTTCGCCGAACGGGGTCAGCCCGTCGTGCGCGGGCGCGTCGGTCGCGCTGTCGCCCCACGGGGTGTTCCGGCTGTGGGTCAGCGTCATGTACCGCGCGCCAAGATCATACATGTCGCGCAGCACCGCCAGGCTCGATCCGATCGAATGACCGCCCTCCATGCCGAGCATGCCCGCGATCTTGCCGGCCTTCATCGCCTTTTCGAGCTCCGCCGAACTGGTCGCGAGCATCAGGTCGTTCGGATAACGCTGGACGAGCCGCTTCATCACGTCGATCTGTTCCAGCGTCTGCTGCACCGCCTGCGCCTCATTGCTGTTCGACGGGACATAGACCGACCAGAATTGCGCGCCGACATGGCCCTTGCGCAGCCGGATCAGGTCGGTGTGCATCGCAATGCGGTCGGTGGTCGCGGTATGACTGGTGTCGTTGAAATCGAAACCGTTGATCATATTGTCGGCGCGCTCGCGCAGCGCCCAGGGCACGTCATTATGCCCGTCGAAGACCGGCGCCTTCTTGAGCGCGGCCGCGGCCACCGCCTCGGGCGATTGCTGCGCGGCGGCGGGAGTGGAGATGATGGCGAAAGCGGCAAGGCCGGCGAGCAGGATCGATTTTGTCATGGCGTGCGACCTTAAGGTGCATGACGAGGAAATCGAGCCGAAATTTATCGTCCGTACGCCACCGCAAGCGCGCGCTTCCCTTGACGTTCACGTCAACCGGGCGCAGCATCGCGGCATGACTGCTTTTGACGACTGGCGCGCCCGTTCCCCCTTTTATGACGAAACCCACGAGGCGCTGGCGCAAAGCGTCCGCCGCTTCGTCGAGCGCGAGATCGCGCCGCATATCGATCGTTGGGAGGCCGAAGGCGAACTGCCGCGCGCGCTGCACAAGAAGGCGGCGGAAGCGGGTATCCTCGGCCTGCGATACCCCGAACAATATGGCGGCCATTCGGAAGGCTTCGACAATTTCCACGGCCTCGTGCTGACCGAGGAGCTCGCCGCGGTCGGCGCGGGCGGGCTCGGCGCCTCGCTGATGACGCACGGCATCGGCCTGCCGCCGATCCTCGCGCTCGGTTCGGAGGAATTGAAACAGCGCGTCGCGCCGCCCGTGCTCGCGGGGGAAAAGATCATCGCGCTCGGCATTACCGAAGCGGGCGGCGGCAGCGACGTCGCGAACCTCAAGACGACGGCAGTGCGCGACGGCGACGATTATGTCGTCAACGGCGGCAAGATGTTCATCACCAGCGGCATGCGCGCCGATTGGCTGACCTGCGCGGTGCGCACCGGCGGGCCGGGCGCGGGCGGTATCTCGCTGCTGCTCATCGACATGGACGCGCCCGGCGTCGAACGCTCGCGGCTCGACAAGATGGGCTGGCGCTGCAGCGACACTGCGGCAATTCACTTCGGCGACGTGCGCGTCCCCGCGACAAATCTGATCGGGCCCGAGAATGGCGGCTTCATCGGCATCATGCGCAACTTCAATTCGGAACGGCTTGGCATGGCGATGGGCTGCTGCGCCTATGCCCGCGTCGCGCTCGCCGAGGCCGCCGAATGGGCGAAGAACCGCGAGACGTTCGGCAAGCCGCTCGTCGGCCATCAGTCGATCCGCATCAAGCTCGCCGATATGGAACGCCAGATCGAAGCGACGCAGGCGTGGGTCGATCTTTGCGCCTGGCAGGTGAAGACCGGCAAGGACCGTCCCGCCGATTTCGCGATGCTCAAGGTGCAGGCGACCCGGATGCTCGAGGCGGTCGCGCGCGAGGCGGCGCAGGTGCTGGGCGGCGCGAGCTACATCACCGGCAGCAAGGTCGAACGCATCTACCGCGAGGTCCGCGTCAACGCGATCGGCGGCGGCAGCGAGGAAATCATGCTCGATCTGGCGGGGCGGCAGCTCTTCGGCGGTCGATGAGTTCGACCGACCTCGTCCTGCTCGCCGTCGCGGTCGCGACCGCGGCGGTGATGCTGTCGCCGCCGCTGCTGCGTTCGCGCGACTGGCGCGCGACCGTCACGCCGCTCGCGTCGATCATCGGGTCGGGCTTCCTCGTCGCGGGGCCGATCCTTGGCCATGTCGCGGGCCATTATGCGGTCGCGGCGATGGCGGCGCTCTGCGCCATTTCCTATCTCTTCGGTCTTGCGGTGCGCGACAATATCAGTCGCCTCGAACCGATGCTCGCGGCCGAATCGCCGCCGCCGGTGCTGCTCTGGCTCGACCGCGCCGCCGATCTTGCGTTGATCCTCGCCTATTTCGTCTCGGTCGCTTATTATCTCGACCTGCTCGCCGATTTCGCACTCAAGGCGTTCGGCGTCGTCGATCCGATGGTTGCGCACGGGATGACGACCGCGATCCTCGCGCTGCTCGGCACGCTCGGCTATTTCGGCGGTCTGCGCTGGCTCGAACATGTCGAGCTTGGCTCGGTCGGGCTCAAGCTGGCGATGATCGCCGCGCTCATCGCCGCGCTCGCCTGGGCGCTGGGGTCGGAGGTCGCGGCGGGAACGGTCGCGGTCCGTCCGCTCGCCGACCAGGCGGAGGGTTTCGACGCGGTCCGCATCCTGCTCGGCCTCATCATCCTCGTCCAGGGGTTCGAAACCTCGCGCTACCTCGGCGACAGCTACGACCGTGCGACGCGGGTCCGCACGATGCGCCATGCGCAGTGGATCGCCTTTGTCGTCTATATGCTCTTCATCGGCCTGCTGACGCCGTGGCTCGACGGGCGCCTGCCGCCCGAGGGCGGCGACACCCATGTCATCGAACTGCTGCGCCCCGTCGGCAGCCTGGTCGCGCCGAGCCTCGATCGCGGTGGTGTGGGCGGGCGATATCTTCACCGTCATCGCCTGGGCGTCCAAAGCCTTCGTTCTCTATTATGGCATCCAGTCGGCGACCGCACTCGTCGTCGAATGGGTCGACCCCGCCCCGACCCGCTGGGGCCGCATCGTCCTGCACGGCAGCGCCATCGCCATCGCGCTCGCCGTGCTGACCCTCGGCCGCGCGGCGGCAGGCTGACAAGCCGGCGGCGACGTTCTAGGATCGCGTGACGCCCCCAATCGAGGATCGAGAGATGACGCTGACCGAGACAAGCCGCTGGCCCGCAGAGGCCGAAACCCTTCTCGATGATCTTGTCGATCTGCGCCGCGCGATTCACCGCGAGCCGGAACTCGGCCTCCAGAATCCCAAGACGCTCGCGAAGATCAAGGATGCGCTCTCCGGCCTGCCGCTCGAATTTCGCGAAGGGCCGTCGACCACGGGGCTGGTCGCGATCCTGCGCGGGGGTTTGGCGGGGAACGGGGGGAACGCGCGCACCGTGCTGCTGCGCGGCGACATGGACGCGCTGCCGCTGGTCGAGGATACGGGCCTCGCATTCACCTCCGAAACCAGCGGGGCGATGCATGCCTGCGGCCATGATACACATGTCGCGATGCTCGTCGGCGCGGCGAAGCTGCTCTGCGCGGCGCGCGACCGCCTGCCCGGCACGGTGATGTTCATGTTCCAGCCCGGCGAAGAGGGGCATCATGGCGCGCGGTTTATGCTGGGTGACGGGCTGATCGATCCGCTGCCCGACGCGGCCTTCGCGCTCCACATCATGCCCAACGCGCCGCACGGCGTCTTCGCGGGGCGCGCCGGTCCGCTGCTCGCTTCGTCCGACGTCCTTTCGATCACCGTCAAGGGCGCCGGCGGCCACGCCTCGATGCCGCAGGATGCGATCGACCCCATCCCCGTCGCTTGCGCGATCGTCACCGCGATCCAGACGATGGTGACGCGCCGCATTTCGGTCTTCGATCCCGCCGTCATCACCATCGCCAAAATCGCCGCGGGCACGACGAACAACATCATCCCCGAAACCGCGGACATGCAGGGTACGATCCGCACCCTGTCGCCGCATCGCCGCGCAATGGTCGCCGCCGAACTGCGGCGCCTCGTCCCTGCGATCGCCGAAGCGCATGGCTGCACCGCCGAAGTCGTAATCGAGGAAGGCTTCCCCGTCACCGTGTGCGACAGCCGCGCCGCCGCCTTCGGCCAGCGCGTCGTCGAAGAGACATTCGGCGAGGCCGCCTGGCTGACGATGGACAATCCGGTGATGGGGGCCGAGGATTTCGCCTATGTCCTCGAAAAAGTGCCCGGCGCGATGTTCTGGCTCGGCGCCAGCGAGGCGGGCAGCGACTGGCGCCAGTGCTGCGGCCTCCACTCGAACCGCATGATACTCGACGAAAAGGTCATGGCCCGCGGCGCCGCCCTCCACGCCGCCCTCGCCGAACGCTTTTTGAACGAGGGTTTTGCCTGACGCACCGGCGCTTTTTTGACTTCGGTCAATGCGCGGCAGGAATCGGCGCCGCATGGTGATAGCGTTCCGGTTGACCGCTGCGATCCCTTCATCGCCGGCGGCCCTTCCGGGCCGCTCTGGCCGCTCCCGGAGGTGGGGCCTTCGGCCCCGCGCCGCATCGCGGGGTCATGGGGAGGCAGGGCGTAAGCCGGCGCGCCGTGGTGCAATATCCGCGGCGCGCTGTGCGTTTAGGGGCCTGACTTTTACGGAACGAGCACCGTGTCGCGCGCATCGGGCAGCAGGCGCGGATAATCGAGCGTATAGTGCAGCCCGCGGCTTTCCTTGCGATGCAGCGCGCTGCGCACGATCAGATCGGCGCACTGGAGCAGGTTGCGCAGTTCGATCAGGTCGGTCGTCACACGGAAATGGCCGTAATAATCCTCGACCTCGTGCGTCATCATGTTGATGCGGTGTTGCGCGCGCTCCAGCCGCTTCGTCGTGCGCACGATGCCGACATAGTTCCACATGAAGCGGCGGATCTCGGTCCAGTTCTGCTTGATGACGACTTCCTCGTCCGAATCGGTGACGCGGCTTTCATCCCACGCGCGGATCGGCGGCGGCGGTTCGAGCTGGTTCCAGCGGGCGATGATATCCTTCGCCGCCGCCTCGCCGAAAACGAAACATTCGAGCAGCGAATTGGACGCCAGGCGGTTGGCGCCGTGCAGCCCGCTTTCGGTGCATTCGCCGGCCGCATAGAGCCCCGGCAGGTCGGTGCGGCCGTCGAGGTCGATCAGGACGCCGCCGCAGGTGTAATGCTGCGCCGGCACCACCGGGATCGGCTGCTTCGTCATGTCGATGCCCAGCGTCAGCAGCTTTTCGTGAATGTTCGGGAAATGCCCTGCGACGAAATCGGGGTCCTTGTGGCTGATGTCGAGGTGGACATAGTCGAGGCCGAAGCGCTTGATCTGGTCGTCGTTCGCGCGCGCCACGATGTCGCGCGGCGCCAGTTCGGCGCGCGGGTCGTAATCGGGCATATAACGATGGCCGGTGACGGGATGCTTCAATATCCCGCCCTCGCCGCGCACCGCCTCGGTAATCAGAAAATTCTTGACCTCCAGATTATAAAGGCAGGTCGGGTGGAACTGCATCATTTCCATGTTGGAAACGCGTGCGCCCGCGCGCCACGCCATCGCGATGCCGTCCCCCGTCGCGCCGCGCGGCGCGGTCGAAAATTGATAGACGCGCCCCGCGCCGCCGCTGGCGAGGATCGTCGCGCGGCCGACATGCGCGTGGACCTTCCCCGTCTTTTCGTCGAGCGCATAGACGCCCCAGACATGGCCCGACCCCGAATAGCGTAGCTCATGACGTCCGGTGATCAGGTCGATACACGCCTGTCCCGGCAGCAGCGTGATGTTCGGATGCGCCTCGGCGGTCTTGAGCAGTGCCGCCTGCACCGCCCAGCCCGTCGCATCGTCGACATGCACGATGCGGCGGTGCGAATGGCCGCCCTCGCGCGTCAGGTGCAGCGCCTCGGCTTCCTTGTTGAACGGCACGCCCATTTCGATCAACCGCTCGATCGCGTGGGGCGCATTTTCAACGACGAACTCGACCGTCTCGCGCCGGTTGAGCCCCGCGCCCGCGATCATCGTATCGTTGATATGATTTTCGAACGTGTCGCCCGCGTCGAGTACCGCCGCGATCCCGCCCTGCGCCCAGGCGGTCGATCCGCCGGTCAGCTCGCCCTTCGCGAGAACGAGAACGCGGCAATGCTCCGCAAGCGCGATCGCCGCCGTCAGCCCCGCCGCGCCGGAACCGACAATGATGACATCGTGGGAAGTAGTGCCAGTCATGCCTCCCCCCTCCCGCAGGCGGGAGGGGTCGGGGGTGGGCCCGAATTCAGTACCGCGGCTATCGTCATCAACACGCCTTCCAAATTTGACATTACATCTGCGTTGGCAAAACGGAGCGTCCGATAACCTTGCAAGCGCATGTAGCCATCCCGACGGCGATCATCATCCTGCCGCGCATCGTGAGAAATGCCATCGAGTTCAACGACAAGCCTTGCCTCGCGACATAGAAAGTCTGCTACATAAGGGCCTATCGGCATCTGGCGACTGAATTTCCAGCCTTCTAGCTGGCGCCTGGAAAGCGCTCGCCAAAGTGCACGCTCGGCCGGCGTCGCCTCGCGGCGAAGTCTTTGAGCCTTCAGCGTCTCGCGTGGCCGAAATTTACGGACTGGCCCACCCCCGCCCCCTCCCGCCTGCGGGAGGGGAGAAGAGGCATCGCCCTCAGCCATTCGCCGCCCGCGTCAGATTCAGGAACACATCCTCAAGGTCGGCCTCACGCGTCGACACGTCGACGATGCCATGCCCCATCGCATTCACCGCCGCGAGCACCTCGCCCGCGTTGGTGCGATCCTTGTTGTAGCTGATCGCCAGCCCCCGTTCGCCCTCGCGCTCGACCTTGTCGAAGGCGGCGTGCGACGGCAGCACGCTGACATCGGTATCCAGCGTCACGACGACGATCTTCTCGCGCGCCATGTCGACCAGCTCGCGCGTCGGCTTGTTGGCGATCAGCTTGCCGTGGTTAATGATCGCGATCCGGTCGCACAGTTCCTCGGCCTCTTCCAGATAATGCGTCGTCAGCACCACCGTCACGCCGCGATCGTTGAGGCTTTGCACATATTCCCAAAGCTGCTGCCTCAGTTCGATATCGACCCCCGCGGTGGGTTCGTCGAGCACGATGATCGGCGGCGAATGGACCATCGCCTTGGCCACGAGCAGGCGGCGCTTCATGCCGCCCGACAGCGTGCGCGCATAGGCGTCGCGCTTGTCGCTAAGGTGCACCGCCGCCAGCAATTCGTCCGAAATGCGCTTGTCCTTCGGCACACCATACAGGCCCGCCTGATTCTCCAGCGTCTCGAACGGCGTGAAAAAGGGATCGAAGACGATTTCCTGCGGCACGATGCCGATCGAATATTTGGCGTTGCGCGGGTCGGCGTCGATGTCGAAGCCCCAGATGCTCGCATGGCCGCTGGTCTTGTTGACCAGCCCCGCGAGGATGTTGATCAGCGTCGACTTGCCAGCGCCGTTCGGGCCGAGCAGTCCGAATATCTGCCCACGCGGCACATCGAAACTGACATTGTCGAGCGCTTGCTTGCCCCCGGCATAGATTTTGGAAACGGCGTCGATGCGGATGGCGGCTTCACTCATGGCGCCTTCCATAGCCGCGCCGGTGCGGGTGCGAAAGGCCCTCGGCGGCAAGCTTTTCTTTACCATAAGCTGTAAGCATATTTTGCGACCTGATCGCTAAGGGGGGATGCGTGAGGACCAGACACATCATCGACCCGCGCGCCATGCTGCGCGGCTTCGCAGCTTGCGCGCTGCTGACGGCCGTGCGGCTTACCCCCGACGGCACGCGCAGCCGCACCGGCGGCGCGACGCTCGCCGGCAGTTCGGGCGAACCCGCGCGTTTCGCGGGCCTCGGCAGCTACAATCGCCAGGTCAATATCTCGCTCGGTTCGAACACGATCTGGATCACCGGCCCCGGCCAGCGGATGCGCGTGCGCGATTTCGAGATCGGCAGCACCCCGACCGCGATCCTCTCGACCTCGCCGACGCGCTTCCGCATCACCTCCGCGCTGGGCAATTATAACTTTCCGGTCGGCGCGACGCTGGAGGTCAATGCCAATCAGGCGCCCGGCGACTACAGCGGCACCTTCACGATCACGCTGAACTATCTGTAAGCGCCGCCCGTTGCGGGCGGAGCGATCGAGACCGATTGCCCCGCCCGCACCTGCTTGCTAAAGGCGCGTCGATGACCCAGCCCGCACCCGCTCCCGAAACGATCCGCACGTCCAAGACCCGTATCGCCTGCGACGGCACGGGCGACGGGCTCGCCAACGCCGCGCTCGGCCACCCGCGCGTCTGGCTGGAGATCGATCCCGACGATGGTTTCGTCGATTGCGGCTATTGCGATCGGCGCTTCGTGCTGATCGGCGGGGTCGCCGACAAAGCTTAAAGTCGGGGCCTGACGCCCGTCTCCGCGCAAAGGTAAAGGCCTGCTTTACCAAATCCGCGCATCCTCCCTTCACGCCCCGCTGGCATAGACTGTGCCGGACAGGAGCAGAATCGTGGGGATTCAAGGGACCAACTTCCGGCCGATGGCCTTGTGCCTCGCCGCCGCCACGGCAGCGGCGCTGACGGGGCCGTCCGCGTCGGCGACCGAGACGACCGGCACCGCGAATGCGGCGGTGGTACGGCCGAACACGCTCATCAAGACCGACGACCTCGACTTCGGCACGATCGTCAGCGGCGCGACCGGGGGCACGGTGACGGTCAATCCGGCGACCAATGCGCGCGGCTCGGCGGGCGGCGTCACGCTCGCCGGCAGCGGCGCCCAGCGCGCGGTGTTCCAGGGTACCGGCGGTCTGCTGCTGATCACCGTCAGCGGCAGCAATTCGGCGACGCTGACCCGCGCGGGCGGCGGCGCGCCCGCAATGACCGCCACGCTGACCCGCGCGATGACGACAAGCGGCGGCGGCATCATCCTGCTCGGGTCGAGCGCGACGCTGCTGCCCAGCGGGGTACAGACCTATTATGTCGGCGGCACGCTCAGCGTCCCGGCGAACCAGCCCGCGGGCGATTACAGCGGCACCTTCACGCTGACGGTCAATTATCTCTAGCCGGTCCTAGCGCACCCTGCGCCCGGTCCAGATGACCCGGCCGACGAGCCGGATCGCCGAGAGCGGCAGATCGTCCCAGCTTCGATAGTGCGGATTGTCGCTGATGACCGACACGCGCCCCGGCCCCGGCGCGCGCGCTATGCGTTTGACCATCAGCACATCGTCCATCCGCAGCACATAGATGCCGTCGCGCAGCCGGGCGGCCGCGTCGCCGCCGTCGACCAGTATATCGTCGCCATCGCCCAGCGTCGGCGCCATCGAATCGCCTTCGACGCGAATGATGCTCAGCGCGCGCGGGTCGGCGCCCAGATCGCGCAGCCAGCGCGGATCGAAGGCGACCTCGCCTTCCACCGCTTCGCCATCGACGCTCGCGCCCGGCCCCGCCGAAGCGCCGATCGCCAGCTTGGGCACCAGCACGAGGTCGCGGCCGCGCGCGCGCGGCGTCGGCGCGGCGACGCGCAGCGCCGGGCCGCCCAGCAGCGCCTCCGACACGCCCAGATAGGCAGCGATGCGCGCCCGGTCCTGTTCGCCCAGCCGCCGCGGTGATCCGCGCTTGATATATTGCTGGATATAGGCGGGGTTGCGCCCGATGCTCGCCGAAAGCTGGGCATAATCCACCCCCTTTTCGGTCAGCAGCCGGTCGAGCATCCGGCGCGGGTCGTCGTCGATATCGGTCACGGACTGGTCCTTCCTATTTCGTCTCTAGCAATAGGATTTTTCCTAGACAAGTAGGAAAATGCCAATCAAATAGGAATTATCCTATTGAGCGAATCGTGGGCAGGGAGATGATGATGCAAGATATTCTGCTGGAACGGATCGAGGCCTTTCTGAAAGAGGCCGATATGCCGCCGAGCGTGTTCGGCCGCGCCGCGGTCCACGACCCGCGGCTGGTGAGCGACCTGCGCGGCGGGCGGATCTGTGGCCGCGCGGTGATCTGCCGTGCGGAACATTTCATGAACAAATGGCGTGCCGACTTCCGGGCGGGCCGCGTCACGCCGATCGGCGACCGCCGCGTCGGCAGCCGCGCCAACA